>Ga0302286_10000007_pt1 | contig 237688 bp, 184 predicted proteins | sample III_Fen_E2_3_FD_198765 | JGI IMG/M metagenome (GOLD analysis project Ga0302286, IMG submission 198765) | Peat permafrost microbial communities from Stordalen Mire near Abisko, Sweden - III_Fen_E2_3 | ecosystem: Environmental > Terrestrial > Soil > Wetlands > Permafrost | place: Sweden...
CCAGTCGCGAGATGTCTGTAAAACTGAGTCCGAACAGGCGAGCCAGATAAGCGTCCTCGGTACCTACGCCAACCCCCACGTTGGCCATATATCCCTTGCTGTATTCCCTCTTCAGGTTCACGTCCATCACGAAGTCCTTCTCAGCTCTGTCATCATGGAGTGCCATGGCCTTTTCGGTTGTCTGGTCATACACCTTGATCTCTTTCACGGTGTAGTAGGGCAGGTTCTCCAACATCAGCTTGTTTTTGCCACGGAAAAAATCCTTGCCGTTGAGCAGCAGGTTATCCACCTTCCTGCCATTGACATAGATCTCACCCTCCTTGGTCAGTTCCGTGCCGGGCATCTGTCGGATGAGCGCATCCAGCATACTGCCATCGGCCACATTGAAGGCATCTGCATTATATACCAGTGTGTCGCCACGATAGAACATCTTCACCTTCGTGGCTGTCACCACCACCTCTTTAAGCGTTTGTTCGGTAAAGGTGTTCTTCCGCTTTATATAGATGGTGGGGATAGTAAAATATGCATTTTTACCTACATACTTCAGCGAATGAGAGCTATACAGCGTCTGATAACCGGGATGCGTAACCTTGATGATGCATGAACGAAACGATTTGTCTCTCTTCACTCTAAACGAAAAATAATCATCTCTTGTCTGGGTACTATCCCGTATCACGCTATCTTTACTCAAGAGATACACTTTGGCTTCCTTAATTCCAGCGTCCGTAAAATTATCGCGGACATGACCATTCAACCAAAAGCCATTACTCTGTGCATTCACTGATGAAAGTGAAGTAAAGAATGATGCAATAATTGCAAAACGAAAAATATGTCTGTTCATTATGTATTGGATACCTCTATAATACTCCCCGTTTTTAGACAGGGTTTAATATTAATTTAATAAATTCTTCATAAATTCTTTGCAAAAATAATTTTTTAATTTTACATAACAAGCTTTTGATGAAAATATTTTCTATAAAACTATTGTACGAAAGAATATTTAGTTTATATTTGCAAAGATAAAATGATAATATAATAACTATGAAAAAGATTACCACTTTCTTGTCAATCATCTCTGTTGTTGTGACATCACTATGTTCTGTTGAAAGTCATGCGGAAACTTCTATCATCAATCCTGATACAATAAAAATTTCGGGTGAAGTAAAAAACTGTACTCCTAATACAAATATCGAATTTTCATATTTTGACATTTGTACAGGCGATCCTTGTAGTATAAAAACAAAGATAGATGCGGCAGGACACTTCAATGTGGCAATACCGGTATATGGCAATCAGGATATCTGGTGGCATATTGATGGAGCTCGCCGTGTTCTTATCAATAACTTTAATCCCGGAAAAACATATCATCTGTTTCAGGATATCAGTACAGGAGACCACAACTTCGTTGGGGAAGGAGTGCAGCTTCAAAATGAGATATTCAAGTATGGAGACGTTTATGATACGGCGTTTGACGGAGTCGATCTCTTCGAAAAACCAGATAAGATAGTGTGTGATTCAATGAAGGTGCTTTATGAGAAAGACCAGGAGAACTACGAAATGTTGATCAAAAAGTATCCTGAGTTGTCTGACGATTTCAAGAAATATCGTAAAGGCAACCTGGAGATCCGTTACGCCTTTGATCGTTTGAATACCATAAAGAACCCAGGAATGAACCTTGTGAATGAGATTGAAAGTAATATGTTGAAAGAGAAATATATGTCGAGGTATGATTTCCCGTTGATGTTTAGTCAGTTGATTCGTCAAAGAAATACAATTAGTCCCATAGATGGAACGATTGCCTATTCTCTTGTTGTAGATACTGTAAAAAACAGACGTGGGGTTATTACGAATGATCGTAATGCTGATGTTTTACAGAAAATGAGGGAAGATGGGGTTGTTAAAATCACAGATGAAGAACTTGCTATACTGAAATCCGGAGATGATTGCTCACTGCAAATTGCCTGTGCTGCTCAAAAAGCCAAGAGTCTAAATGAATTCTCGATAATCCAGAGCCGTCTTTTCTCTTCAAATAAAACAATTCAAGAAAAACAAACAAAGATTATTGAACGTATGGATATTGACAAACGTTTATGGCGTAGTTACAGTATATTGATGAAATGTATTCATCTGCACGATTATGCCTGTCAACGTAACTATCCCGATATCATGAAGGATATGGTTGTCACACAGTTCCTTTATAAAAATCTGAAACAAAATCCACAATCAATAACACCTGCTGTTCTTGTAAAAGCTTTAAGTCTTGTGAGTAATGAGCAATTTCGCAAACGTATCACTCTTCAAAATGAAATATATCTCAATCTTGAAGGAAAGACAATCGCTTCCAATAGTATCAAAGATAATGAATTGTTTAAGGAGATGAAAGATGGCAAAGATATTCTCGACAAAATCATAGCACCTTATCGTGGACGCTATGTGTATTTGGATATTTGGGGAACATGGTGTGCTCCTTGTAAGCAAGCTTTGTCTGAATCCAAGGAACTGAAAGAAAAGCTGAAGGACTATGATATTGTCTATCTCTATCTTGCGAGCAAGAGTCCTGATGAGGCCTGGAAAAATATCATCAAGGAATATCATCTAGATGGTGAAAATAATGTTCACTACAATTTGCCTACAGAACAGCAATCAGCCATTGAACGCTACCTTAGTGTAATCGGTTTCCCTACATATAAATTGTTCGACAAAACAGGCAAACTCTGCGACAGAGATGTTGATACACGGCTTGGTTGTGGCGTTCTTATCAATTTGTTGGAGCATATGGAACAACAATAGTGAGTAATCGCATGAAATCCATTCAATTTATTTAAAAATTATCATGAGAATATTTAAATTCGAATTTAAAACAAAAAAAATCTTTCTCTGTATTTGTTTATTAGATCTTTGTAATCCCTTGTATAGTCAGACTTTTAAAGATTCAAAATTAGAAGATTCAATACTGCAAGAAAAAATATCACATCTTACGATTGTTCCTCATATGGGTTCTGATGATCAGAATCTAATAGAGCTGATGAGTGATAGCGCATTTGCTGAACGAAATAGTGCTATACTTGTGAATGATAATGAGTTTGTGAAGAATCCTATCGGTATAGATATGAACTCAATAGACAAAGAGGATTGGGAATTTGTTCAAGATTATCCAATTGTTATCAGGAAGATCAACAATCCCTATGATTCTATTGTCGTCGAAAATCCTAATTCTCATCCTGTTGTGATAAATGGTCAGAAATATTCCTTTTTTTATAAAATTAAAAATAAGAAATTTGAATTACTAACGATGGATGACATCAAACAGAATCTCGGACTGAAAAAACAAGACGACTGTATGTTCATAATCAATGGATTCATATTACTAAAAGATGTGCCATCTTACAAAATTGATAAAAGTAACATTTTAAGGATTGATCTTTTAAAATCTAAAGATATAGAATCTATTAGAGCTTCGAAGAATATTTATATTATAAAGATTCTTACCAGATGGAAAAGCAATTTGGAAAGGCATTTTTCGAGGTTGAGATAATGATAGCTTGTACAATCTCGGAGATAGTCCCTTCCTTGCGTGATATGTAAAAGTTCTCATGGCAGTGGAGCAAGTTGGAGCTTGTAAATGGTTGGTGGAACTTCAGAATATACGCGCCCTAAGAACTTTGCATTGCTATTCTTTTGTGATGACCCAGAGAAATTCATTCCTTATACTCGAATAGAAACGGTTCTGTTTCAAGATGATATTGGTGACAAGTTTGAAGAGAAAATCTTCCACGGGCCAATCCATCTTCAGTATGCCGAAGTGATGAGCTATCTTCGCTCACAGGTAATCACAGAAAAGGTAGTCAAGATAGAAGGACAGGCCGAGGCGATGCGTGCCTACAATTATCCTTATGCCGCTTTGGAAGAAGTGGTGGCCAATGCTCTGTATCATAAATCATACGATGACCGCAATCCGATAAAGATACGTATCAACCTTGATAGCATTCAGGTGTATAGTCTTGAAGGTCCCATGCCTCCACTTCGTGCTGATGACTTGAAGATGCCACGTGTGGTGAGCCGTAACTATCGCAACCGAAGAATCGGAGACATATTGAAGGAACTGGATATAACAGAAGGACATTCTACTGGTTTCCCTAAGATTTATAACGCTCTCAGAAAGAATGGTTCCCCTGAGCCTATCTTTGAAACAGATGATAATAACAGCTATTTCCTTGCCACGATTCCTATTCATCCTGCTTTTCTTGGTACTTCGGAAAAGACTTCGGAAAAGATTCTTGATTTTATAAAAGATAATCCTCAGATTACGGCCGAAGGCATTGCTCGCAATCTTAATATTTCATCAAGGGCAGTTGAATATCAACTTAAGAAGCTACAAGATGAGGGAATTTTAAAACGCGTAGGAGGAAGAAAAGAAGGCCATTGGGAAATTATTGGTTGACAAGTTGAATTTCTATTCCTCCCCAAGTTGGGGAGCAAATTCAAAAGTTCATTTCATTCTATAGAAGATTTGAAATTAATAATCGTTGGTTCTCTGAGCCATTGCCCTCCCGATGAATACCATCAGAAGGGCAATTAATGTTGCTGTTCTTTTATTCTATAAATATACTTATTTAACAACCACACGAGGATGGTATTCAAATAATTGTTGATTTTTGCGGAGCTGCTGCACTTCGAGGTTTGGTATCACTTCGCCACTCCAGTTGGCCCCCCACATGTTGAAAGGCTCACCCTCAGGCACAACATAAGTGAAGTTTTCGACATTAAGCGGCACTGGTTCGAAAATGAGAACCATAGCGAAATAGTCGCCGGGATAGCCTTCGAGCCAGAAAATACGGTCGTTCGGGTAACCCATCACGCCTTTACATTTGTACTGATGACCTTGCTGGTCTAGAAGTATGGTGTTTCCACCACGCCCGTGGTACTCACGAATCCAGTTCTGCTCAGTAGCAATGGCCAGATAAGTGGCATCAGCTGTACGCCATAGAGCCATCGTCTTCTCTTTTACCGGCTTAATGAGGTGGGGATCGTTATAGACAGCCCACGACTCATATTTGTCCTTGTTATAGCGTAGGGAGTCCTTCACCATGTGAGCCATGTGGAACTGTGGCACTTGGTCATAGGCCGTCGTATTTTCTCCGTCTGGCATAATGGCAATTTGTTTCACGTCGCTTCCACGCATGAGCCAGTTGGGAACTCCGTAGATGGCCAAATCCTTGGCGGTATCAGGCAGACGAGGAAATATGATTTGCAGATCGAGCAAAGTACCCTTCTTACCTTTCACACCGAACACCTTGTCATAACAGCACTCAGGGAAAGTGCTTCTGGCTTGATAGATAGTGCCAGTAGCCTTGTCGAGTATAGTGCTCTCAGCGTTTCCAAGCCATAGGTTCTCCACTATGTCTGCCTTCATTAGGAAATAGCAGTGAAGCACGCTGTTGTCACCTTCATCCGTCAACTTCCAACTTATTGGCGCATAGTTTTCTCCTTTCATAGCCGCTTTGGCGATGATAATGGATTTCATGTCCTTTTCAATGGGCACATTGTCAATAATGCCGATATTCTCATGCCAAGTATTATTTTCCGTACTAGGCCATTCAATAGTCTGTAGTTTCGTTTTCTTGTCAACAGTGGGCTCCGGCGAGGGGTACATGAAGACAGGGCTGATGGCTCTTACTCTAACATCTTTCTGCTCTTGTGCCTGCGTGGCAATGCTTGTGAGAGCCAGAAGGCTCATTATAAAAACTTTTTTCATACTTTTGCTGTTTTTTAATTAATACTTGTATGTGTAAGTTTATCGCGATATTCTTTAAAACATTCTGATGATACCTCTGTGTTGATGGGCGAGTGGGTGCTGTAGAGCAGTATCTTGCCATTTACCCGCTCGGCTATCCAGAGATACTTCAGTCCAAGGTGCAGATCCTTCAGACAGAAGAAGAACTGTTGGTGCGAATAGTTGAGTAGGTAGCCCGGTGTCTTATCGTTGTACCAACATGCTGCCTGAAGCAATCTACCGAAGAGGTTCAGTTCATCCCTGTCCTCGAATAAATAGGCCATTGATATTACCGTCGTATCTTTCTTACCGGATGTACAGTCAAGTTCCTCACCCTTTACATTATTATAATTGGCCATCTTCGCTATGAAATCTTCCATGCGACGGGGAGCCTGATAATTTTCACCGATATTAGAGGCGTAATGTACATACTCATTAAGAACTCTCGGACTACTCTCGATTGCATAAGAGTCATTTGATTTTATTTCGGAGGTGGGCGCCTGAGCAACCTTATTAGGCCTTTCAGCTTTGATTGGAGCTGCTGTTTCTGCATTCTGAGCAAGTTCTTGCCGAGGTTCCTCTGTTTGCCGTTCAACCAGAGTCTTTGGAGCATCCTCCATCTTTTCTGAAACAACTGCTACTGCTTGCGTCGTAGTATCTTGCTTCGGCCAGAAGGTCAGTGTAAGAAGAATAAGAGCCACGGCGGCAACTGAGAGCCACGGCCACAACGGCGTGTGCTTGCTGCTTCTGGAAGCCATTGGCTTCTGTGGAGCTCCATACTTTCTTCGCAGCGCTTCGCGCAGTGCTTTATCCTCGTATTTCATAATGCTACATTTTTTTAATTATAAGATAAAGTTTCTTCTTGATGCGGTGTAGGCGTGTCACTGCAGTGCCATACTCTATGTCGAGCATCTGAGCAATTTCCTTCATCGGGCGATCTTCCAGATAGAACTCTGTGATAACGGTGCGGTCCTGAGGTGGCAACATATCAATGGCTTTCATCAATTTGTCAATTTGTTCCTCCGTATAGAGGTTCAACGATTCATCAACGTCGTTCTCTTCAACCTGAGCCATCAGCTTTTCATCATCCTCAAAGTAAACGGTTCGTGGTGGATGCTTCCTCAGATGGCTCACCACCGTCCTGTAGGCTATGCCTAGCAGCCAGGTCTGTAATGTGGCTTCACCACGATAATCCTTCAATCCATGAAAAGCCTTCAACAGAGTGTCCTGTTTGAGTTCTTCGGCCTCTTGCTTGTTCGGCTCCAGACGAAGGATGAAGCGTAGCTGTTCTTCCTCATACGGAAGAGTCAGCTGACGGAAATCTTCGTCATGTCCATGCAGGATTCTATCTATTATTCGCCTTTCTTCTTTGCTCATTGTTTTGGATTGTCTATCTATTAGTACGCAAAAATACCCAAATCATTACATTCCAAATAGAAAAAGTTAAAAATTGATTGAAAAAGATTCGTTCCGACCTTCTCAGATAGTTCAAAGGGTGTTTTACTAATAATAAAGGTTGACAGTTGACACCCATAGTTATTTTCAACTTGTCAACCTTAAAAGTTGGCAATCTCATTTTTTTTCCTACTGGATTGCTTTTTCTATATCCAGTAGGAATGTATTATAATTTTAATGGGTGTAATAAGAATAAATGGGTGCAAATTGGGTGCAAATTTGAAAGGTGTAAAAATAAAAAACCTGTAAGTTATTGACCTACAGGTTTTTTTTTGAATTTGCGCTTCAAGATGGGCTTGAACCAACGACCCCCTGATTAACAGTCAGGTGCTCTAACCAACTGAGCTATTGAAGCAATGTTTTCATTTCTGAAATGCGTGTGCAAAAGTACAAGCATTTTTTGAATTGTGCAAGTTTTTGAAGAAAAAAATTGCTTTTCTCGCTAAAATACAATAAAAAAAGGCCTGAAATGGCGGCTGGATAACATTATTCATGTACTTTTGTACCCGCATTTAATTATTTTAAAGTATGAAAAGACGTTTGCTATATCTTATTATTATGCTTGTGGCGGTATCTCCGATATCTGCACAAGACGCAAAAAGCCATAATTTTGATGTGACTAAGAACCTCGACGTGTTCAATTATATATATAAGAACTTGGATTTGATGTATGTTGACACACTCAATCCAAAGGAGGTTATCGGTACAGCAATAAAGGCGATGCTTGAGGGACTTGACCCTTATACTGTGTATTATCCCGAGAATGACGTGAAGGAACTTAAGATGATGATAACCGGAAAATATGCCGGGGTTGGTTCACTGATTCGTTATCATAAAAAGTTGCACAGGGTGGTTATAGATGAGCCTTATGAAGGTATGCCTGCTGCGGAAGCCGGACTGAAGAAGGGTGATATTATCATCAGTATTGATGATACACTGATGACAAATAAGAATACAAGTGAGGTGAGCGACCGACTGAGGGGTGACGCGGGTACAAGTTTTATACTCAAGGTTAAACGTCCGAGCACAGGAAAAGTGATGTCGTTTAAGATTACCCGCCGCACTATCAAGATGCCGGCTGTCCCATATTACGGAATGCAGAAGGATAGTATAGGATATATAAACCTTAGTAGTTTCACGGAGGATTGCTCAAAAGATGTCCGACGGGCATTTATCGACCTTAAGACGAAAGGCGCACGTGGTATCGTACTTGACCTCCGCAACAATGGTGGTGGTTCGCTGTCGGAAGCAGTGGATATCGTAAACATGTTCGTACCAAAGGGCTTGAATATTGTTTCCACTAAGGGGAAACTGAAAAGGGCAAATTCGGATTATACCACAAGACTTGAACCCATAGATACGGTCATTCCGGTGGCAGTACTTGTGAATGACGAGACTGCTAGTGCGAGCGAGATAACCAGCGGTTCTTTGCAAGATCTTGATAGGGCTATTATAATAGGTACGAGAACTTATGGCAAGGGACTGGTTCAGATGCCTATGGATGTGCCTTATAACGGGAATCTGAAATTGACTACAGGTAAGTATTACATCCCTAGCGGGCGTTGTATACAGGCTATCAATTATAAGCATAATGCAAACGGTGGCTATACAGAACATATTCCTGACAGTCTGACACATATTTTTTATACATCAAAGGGGCGTGAAGTGCGCGATGGCGGTGGTATCAAGCCAGATGTCGAGGTGAAAGCAGATACGATGTCTAATCTTGTGTTTGGACTGACACTCAGCCCAAAAGATACGACCGAGGTGTTGCTCGATTATGAAACCGAATACTGTGCCCAACATCCCACAGTGGCAGCTCCATCTGTCTTTGATATCTCGAATTCCGATTATGAAAAGTTTAAACAGCGTGTGTTGAAGAGTGGATTCACATACGACCTACAGAGCGAAAGTTATCTTAAGAAACTTATAGAAATAGCCAAGTTTGAAGGTTATTATGATGATGCGAAAGGCGAATTTAAGGCTTTGGAGGCTAAGTTGTCACATAATCTCTCGAAGGACCTGGATCTGTATAAGGAACAGGTCAAGCAGGTGATGGTCAATGATATATTAAGTAACTATTATTATCAGAGTGGTTCAATGGAAGCAGGTCTGCGTTACGATAAAGTAATGAAGGAGGCTTCCCGTCTGCTTAAATCCCCTAAGGAATATCATGAGATACTAAGTTTTCCTCAGGTCAAAAAGAAATAATCATGCGATAAGAAATGGTGGACTAATGCAAAAAAGTAGTTCATGTCGGACTTATTGTTTTGGAGGTAATGATGATATAGAAAGTATATATTTTCATAAATTAATGCATTTCATTTAAATAATGGTAATAAAACACCCTTTTTATTGAAATAATTAGGTAAATTCTTGTGAAAGAGAGAAAAAAATAGTAATTTTGCAGCGTTCAGTGGAATGAGGGGCTTGGAAAAGCTCCTCATTTTCATTTTTAATAACAATACAAATGATAGATAAAAACGTTGTTAAACAATTAGTTGATGAATGGTTGCAGGGCAACGATTACTTTTTGGTCGACATTGAAATTAGTCAGGGCGATAAAATCGTTATAGAAATTGATCATGCCGACGGTGTATGGATTGAGGACTGCGTGAAGCTAAGTCGATTTATCGAAAGTCGTCTTAACCGTGATGAGGAAGATTATGAACTTGAAATCGGCAGTGCCGGTATCGGACAGCCATTCAAGGTGGCACAGCAGTATGTTAACCACATCGGTAAAGAGGTAGAGGTGCTCACAGAGGATGGCCGTAAGGAACGCGGAATCCTCAAGTCTGTGGAAGGCAGTGACTTCGTAGTTGCTGTAAATGAGAAGGTGAAGACCGAAGGTGTAAAACGCCCTATACTTACCAATGTCGACAAGACATTCACAATGGATAAAATAAAATATACAAAATACTTAATAAGTTTCAAGTAAAGCTATGGCAGCAAAGAAAATTGATGAGGGTCCCAGCATGTTTGAGACCTTTGCGGAGTTCAAAGAGACTAAAAACATTGACCGTACTACATTAGTCAGCGTCTTGGAAGAGAGTTTCCGCAATGTGATCGCGAAGATGTATGGCAGCGATGAGAATTTCGACGTCATCGTCAATCCAGACAAAGGAGATTTCGAGATTCACCGCAATCGTACCGTGGTCGCTGATGGTGAGGTGCAGGACGAAAATAAGGAAATATCCCTCTTGGATGCACAGAAGATAGAATCTGACTATGAGGTAGGCGAGGAAGTGAGTGAGGAGGTGAACTTTGCCAAGTTCGGTCGCCGTGCAATACTTAACTTACGCCAGACACTGGCTTCAAAAATATTGGAACTTGAGCACGACAGTCTTTACAATAAATATAAAGATCGTGTGGGACAAGTTATCAGTGGAGAAGTGTATCAGATGTGGAAACGCGAACTTTTGCTTATGGATGATGAGGGTAATGAACTGATTCTGCCAAAGGCAGAACAGATTCCTTCTGATTTTTACCATAAGGGTGAGACGGTGCGCGCGGTCATCCTGCGAGTCGACAACGAGAATAATAATCCTAAAATTATTTTGAGCCGTACCAGTCCCGTGTTCCTCGAACGCCTTCTTGAAGTTGAAGTTCCTGAGATTGCCGATGGTCTTATCACGATAAAGAGAATTGCCAGAATGCCCGGAGAACGTGCAAAAGTGGCTGTGGAGAGTTATGATGACCGCATTGACCCGGTAGGTGCTTGTGTCGGCGTGAAAGGTAGTCGTGTACATGGAATCGTGCGTGAACTTTGTAATGAAAATATAGATGTCATCAATTATACATCGAATATCAAACTCTTTATTCAGCGTTCTCTAAGCCCTGCAAAGGTGTCGAGTATCACCGTGGATGAAGAAAATCATAAAGCAGAGGTATTCCTCCAGCCGGAGGAGGTTTCTCTCGCTATCGGAAAACAGGGTATGAACATTAAACTTGCCAGCATGCTTACAGAATTTACTATCGACGTATTCCGTGAGGTAGAAGCTGCAGAGGCTGACGAGGATATCTACTTGGATGAGTTTGCAGACGAAATAGACCAGTGGGTTATCGATGCAATCAAAGCCATTGGACTTGATACGGCCAGGGCTGTTATCAAAGCTCCACGCGAGTTGTTGGTCGAAAAGGCCGACCTCGAGGAGGAGACAGTCGATAACTTATTAAGAGTATTAAAAGCAGAATTTGAGAAATAAGAAATAATAAATGAGCATCAGATTAAACAAAGCATTACGAGAATTAAACGTAGGGGTTCAGACGGCAGTGGACTTCCTGCAAAAGAAGAGTCTTGGGGAAGTCAAGGCTGATCCGAATACCAAAATCAGTGATGAACAATATGGCGCACTTGTCAGTGAGTTCAAAGGTGACAAGGATTTGAGAAATCAGGCGGAAAAACTTATCCATGTTCATACTAAGGACAAAAAGTCTGAACGTGCTAAGTCAGAAACGAGCGCAGAGTCTCTTCTTCAGAGTAATCGTTCAACATTCAAACCTATAGGAAAAATAGATTTGGATAGCATCGGGAAATCTCCCGCTGCTAAGATATCTGCTGCTTCAGAAGTTACAAATGTAAACGAAAATAAGGTGCATCCTGCCGTCGTTAGTGCGCCAGAACAAAAGAATCCTGCCGTTGAGGTCGAAAAACCTGTACAGAACGAGGCTCCTAAAGCAACTGCTCCTGTTGTCAGTCAGCAGCCAAAAGAGGAACAGCCGAAATCTGTGCAACCAAAGCTAGAACAGCCAAAGCCAGTTGATAATTCTAAGCCTGTACAGCAACCGGTTCAACATCAGCAGCCGACAAACACACGTCAGCAATCGATGCAAAATCAGCAACCGAAACCCCAGCAACAGTCTAGAGCAGAACAGCCTAAGCCTGTACAAAAATTGGCACAGCAGCCACAACAGCAACCACGTTCTCAACAATCGCATCCGCAGTATCAACAGCAGTCCAGACCCGTACAACAACCGGTTCAACAGCCACTAAAATCTCAGCAGCAACCTGTTGAGAAGAAGCCTGATACTCCTGTTGCTCATGAGGAACCGCACATCTTTACGTTGAAGAGTGAGTCAAAGCCAGCTCCGAAGGTTAATGTGCTTGGTAAAATAGACCTCGATTCTATTAACCAGAGCACTCGTCCTAAGAAAAAAACAAAGGAGGAACGCCGCAAAGAACGTGAGGAGAAAACTCATCAGATTAATGTTGCTAACAGTGAACGTAAGAAGCGCGTACGTATAAATAAAGAACGCGTGGATGTGAATGCTGCCGCAAATCAGAGCGGCAACAATAACAATAATAGCAACAATAATAATAATAATAATAATAATAATCGCAACCGTAGTAATAATAATAATAATAATAACCGTAATAACAATAACACCAGCGGTAATAACGTAAATAATAACACCGGAAGTAATTATAATAACACCAGCGGTAATAACGTAAATAATAACGCGAATAGAAACCGTACTCGTCGTCGCAACCAACCAAACGTCAGACCGTTAGAGGTCAACGTGGAGGATGTTGCAAAGCAGGTAAAAGAGACTCTTGCTCGTCTGACAAGTAAAAGCCAGAATAAAAAAGGCGCTAGGTACCGTAAGGTAAAACGAGAGGCCGGGCAGGAACGCAGGGCTGAAGAACGTCAGGAGGAGAGAGCAGGGAGTAAAACTATAAAACTGACGGAGTTCGTTACTGCTAATGAACTGGCAACGATGATGAATGTGCCTGTGACAAAGGTCATCGGTACCTGTATGAGTATTGGCATCATGGTGTCAATCAATCAGCGTCTCGATGCTGAAACTATAAATATTGTTGTCGAGGAATTTGGTTTTAAAACCGAATACGTAAGTGCAGAAGTGGCTCAGGCCATAAGTGAGGATGAGGATGATGAGGAAGATTTGCGGTCACGCGCTCCTATCGTAACTGTAATGGGTCATGTGGATCACGGTAAGACTTCGTTACTCGACTATATTCGTAAGGCTAATGTTATCGCAGGTGAGGCCGGTGGTATCACACAGCATATCGGTGCGTACAACGTGAAACTTGAGAATGGCCGACATATAACATTCCTCGATACTCCTGGTCATGAAGCCTTCACGGCTATGCGTGCCCGTGGTGCTCAGGTTACCGATATCGCAATTATCATTATCGCCGCTGACGACAGCGTGATGCCTACCACTCGTGAGGCTATTGCTCACGCTCAGGCTGCTAATGTTCCTATGGTATTTGCAATCAATAAGATAGATAAACCAGGTGCTAACGCAGATAAAATTCGTGAGGACCTGTCGCACATGAATCTTCTCGTTGAGGAGTGGGGTGGTAAATATCAGTGTCAAGAGATAAGTGCTAAAAAGGGTATGGGCATTTCTGATTTGCTCGAAAAAGTATTGCTCGAAGCGGATATGCTTGACCTTAAAGCTAATCCTAACCGCAAGGCAGCTGGTTCAATAATTGAGTCTCAGCTTGATAAAGGACGAGGATTTGTTTCAACTGTGCTTGTATCCAATGGTACACTTAAAGCTGGTGACGTGGTTCTCGCAGGTACAAGCTATGGTAGGATTAAAGCAATGTTCAATGAGCGTAATCAACGCATTGAACAGGCCGGCCCGGCCGAACCTGCAATGATTCTAGGTCTTAACGGTGCTCCTCAGGCTGGTGACGCATTCCACGTTATTGAGTCTGAACAAGAGGCTAGGGATATAGCCAACAAACGTGAACAGTTACAGCGCGAGCAAGGTCTGAGAACTCAGACTCGTCTGACTCTCGATGAAATTGGTCATCGTATCGCTCTCGGTTCGTTCAAGGAACTTAATATAATTGTCAAGGGTGATGTGGATGGTTCTATAGAGGCTCTCAGCGATTCGTTCATCAAACTCTCTACTGAGAAGATTAAAGTGAACGTAATACATAAGGCTGTGGGTCAGATATCTGAGAGTGATGTATCGCTGGCTGATGCTTCGGATGCAATCATCGTTGGATTCCAGGTCCGTCCTTCATTGGCTGCTCGCCGTCAGGCTGAACAGTGCGGTGTGGACATTCGACTCTATTCTGTTATCTATGATGCTATCGAGGAGGTGAAATCCGCTATGGAAGGTATGCTTGACAAGGTGAAGAAGGAGGTTGTTACCGGTACTATCGATGTACGTGAAGTTTACCATATTACTAAGGTTGGTACTGTAGCCGGTGCATTTGTCACAGACGGTAAAGTACATCGTTCAGATAAGGCTCGACTGGTTCGCGATGGTATCGTGGTGCATTCTGGAGGAATAAATGCCCTAAAACGTTTCAAAGACGATGTTAAGGAGGTGGGAGTAAACTTCGAGTGTGGTATCAGTCTTGTTAACTTCAATGATATTCAGGCTGGTGACATTATCGAGACTTACACTGAAATAGAGGTAAAGCAGAAATTATAATAAAGAATGAATATACTTGACGGATTTATTATCGTTGTGATTGCCTGGGGCTTGTGGAAAGGCTGGAAGAGCGGTTTCTTTAAAGAAGTAGCGTCTCTGATAGGTTTTGTGTTGGGTATAATCATCGCAATCCTCCTATATAGTTGGCTTGGTGACTATCTCGCACCGCATTTGGGCACTTCTCCAACGTTGGCAGCTTTTCTGGCATTCATTATATTATGGATAGCAGTGCCTGTCGGTTTAGGCGTTTTGGCCAAAATGTTTTCACACTTCGTCGAAAAAACGGCGATGGGCGGACTTAATGGTTTTCTCGGTTCATGTGTTTCGTTTGTTAAATATGCGATATTGCTCAGTTTTTTAGTTAATGTTATGGCTTTTATCCATATCATTGATGATCAGAAGCAGCGTCAGGAGTCCGTGTTGTATGCACCTACAAAGGCCTTCGTTGGATGGTCTTTTAAACATATAATGTCGAGTAACAGCAATAAGAATGATAGAACGGGGGTGAATGACAGGACGGTACGTCGTCCTTCTCATAAGTAGAAACCCCATCCATAATACAGAATAAAGGTTTTTATGAAAGGTTTATTTTATGGAAGAGAAAAATGCATTTGTAAAACAGATGGCGGAGCAGAAGTATGCCTTCGGCTTCACCACTGATGTACAGACAGAAATTATTGATAAGGGGCTTAACGAGAATGTTGTGCGCCTTATCTCCCAGAAAAAAGGGGAACCGGAATGGTTACTTGAATTTCGTCTAAGAGCGTTCCGTTACTGGCTGACGATGAAACAGCCGACGTGGGCACATGTTCATTTACCCGAAATTGACTATCAGGCAATCTCTTATTATGCCGACCCGTTGGTAAAGAATAACCAAAAGAAAAAAGAGATTGACCCTGAGCTTATTAAAACTTTCGATAAGCTGGGTATTCCTCTTGAGGAACGTCTTGCTTTGAGTGGTACTGCCGTGGATGCCATCATGGACTCAGTGAGCGTGAAGACCACTTTCAAAGATAAACTCCGTGAAAAGGGTGTCATTTTTTGTTCTATTGGGGAGGCGGTGAAGGATCATTCCGGACTTGTTCGTGAATATTTAGGTTCTGTTGTTCCTTACAAAGACAATTTTTTTGCAGCCCTTAATAGTGCTGTGTTTAGCGACGGATCGTTCGTTTATATCCCTAAGGGTGTTCGTTGTCCGATGGAATTAAGTTCTTATTTTCGTATCAATGCTCGTAACACGGGACAGTTTGAACGTACATTAATCGTTTGTGAGGATGATGCTTATGTCTCTTATCTAGAGGGATGTACAGCTCCTATGCGTGATGAGAATCAGTTGCATGCGGCTATTGTCGAGATTATTATCAAGGATAATGCCGAAGTGAAATATTCGACGGTGCAGAATTGGTATCCAGGTGATGTTAACGGTAAGGGTGGTGTTCTCAACTTGGTTACGAAACGTGGTCATCTTCGTGGTGTCAACAGTAAGTTGTCCTGGACTCAAGTGGAGACAGGTAGTGCGATTACGTGGAAATATCCTTCGTGTATACTCAGTGGGGATAATTCACAGGCCGAATTTAATTCAGTCGCAGTGACAAACAATTATCAGGAGGCAGACACCGGCACAAAGATGATTCATATAGGAAAGAATACAAAGAGCACGATAATAAGTAAAGGTATCAGTGCCGGACATAGCCAAAACTCATACCGGGGACTTGTGCGTGCGGCAGCTTCTGCTGACAATGCGCGTAACTACAGTTCTTGCGACAGCCTTCTACTAGGAAGCACTTGCGGAGCTCATACATTCCCGTATATGGATATTCATAATGATACTGCTGTGGTAGAACATGAGGCTACTACGAGCAAAATCAGTGAGGATCAACTCTTCTATTGCAGTCAGCGTGGTATACCGACAGAACAGGCTATAGGGCTAATTGTCAACGGTTATGCAAAGGAGGTACTTAACAAACTCCCAATGGAGTTTGCTGTTGAAGCACAGAAATTACTCTCCGTTTCGCTGGAAGGAACCGTTGGTTAATCATCATTAATATGCTAATTGACTTAATTTCAGCATTGCCCGAATAAATTCTGTTTAGCATTCGATTCGTACATTAATTAATAATTCAATCTATTATGTTAGAAATCAAAGACCTTCACGCCAAAATCGGCGACAAAGAGATATTAAGAGGAATAAACCTCACAATAAAAACTGGTGAAATTCATGCCATAATGGGACCAAATGGTTCAGGGAAAAGTACTCTCAGTGCTGTTCTTGTGGGAAATCCACTCTATGAAGTGACTAGTGGAACTGCAACTTTCAACGGCAAGGATCTGCTGGCAATGAAACCTGAAGACCGTAGCCATGAGGGATTGTTTCTCTCTTTCCAGTATCCTGTAGAAATTCCGGGAGTGTCAATGACCAATTTTATGCGTGCAGCCATTAATGAGAAACGTAAGTATAATGGTGAGGTACCGTTGACTGCCGGTGATTTTCTTAAACTGATGCGTGAGAAACGTAAGGTGGTGGAGCTGGATAATAAATTGGCTAACCGATCTGTAAATGAAGGCTTTAGTGGAGGTGAGAAAAAACGAAACGAAATATTCCAGATGGCTATGCTTGAACCAACATTAAGCATTCTTGATGAGACTGATTCTGGTCTTGATGTTGATGCTCTCCGCATTGTGGCTGAGGGTGTCAATAAACTGAAGACTCCTGAGACAAGCTGTATCGTTATTACTCACTATCAGCGCCTACTGGAGATTATCAAACCGGACATCATTCATGTCTTATATAAAGGAAGACTTGTGAAGACTGGCGGACCAGAACTCGCTAAAGAGATAGAAAAAAGAGGATATGACTGGATTAAGGCCGAAATAGGAGAGGAGTAGTTATGGACAGTGAGAAACAATATATAGACCTGTATAATGAGTGCAGATCTATGATTTTCAATCATAGTGCCAGCGCGCTGAATGTTGTACGCGACAGGGCTTTCGATGACTTCAAATGTCTCGGCTTCCCGACAAAGAAAATAGAACGTTATAAGTATACTGATGTGCCTGCTCTCTTTGCACCTAATTATGGTCTGAATCTTAACCGTCTTGATATACCAGTCAATCCGTACGACGCTTTTAAGTGTGATGTACCTAATATGAGTACGTTGCTTTACTTCGTTGTGAATGATATGTTTTATGATAAGGTACAGCCGAAAGGTCATCTTCCCGAGGGTGTTATCGTTGATTCATTATGCCGGGTGGCTGCAAAAAATCCAGATTTCATCGAAAAATACTATGCGAAACTGGCTAAAACAGAGGATGACGGGATCACTGCTCTTAATACAATGCTGGCTCAGGATGGACTTGTGGTATATGTACCTAAGAATGTGAAGATGGAACGTACGCTCCAGGTGATAAATATTCAGCGTTCTGATGTTGATTTCATGTCAAACCGCCGCGTACTTATCGTTGTCGAAGAGGGTGCCGAAGTTAAAGTCCTTTTCTGTGATCACTCCGCCGATGACCGTAACTTTCTCACTACTCAGGTTATCGAGGCTTTTGTCGGAGAGAATGCTCAGTTAGATTTGTACTGTCTTGAGGAGACTCATCTTAAGAATGTACGTTTCAGCAATTTATATATCGATGAACAGTCGAATAGCCGTGTCTTTCATAATTCCGTAACATTGCATAATGGTGTAACACGTAATCGTACTGATCTGACATTCAATGGAGAAGGTGCGGAATGTAATATGTATGGATGCGTCATTATTGATAAGAATCAGCATGTTGATAATAATATGCTGATAGACCATAAGACAGGACACTGTTCTAGTAATGTACTTTATAAGTATGTTCTTGATAATGAATCGGTAGGTGCTTTCGCTGGTCGTGTGCTTGTCCGCGAAGGTTCACAGAAGACTATTTCACAGGAGACCAACCGTAACTTATGCGCTACTAAGGAGGCTCGTATGTACACACAGCCGATGCTCGAGATATATGCTGACGATGTGAAATGTTCACATGGTTGCACTGTCGGTCAACTAAATGATACAGCTTTATTCTATATGCGCCAGCGTGGAATATCACTCAGTGAGGCTAAGTTTCTGCTACAGTTTGCTTTTGCAGCCGAAGTCATTGACCAGATTAAGGTGGAACCTTTGCGTGACCGACTTCATCATCTGCTCGAAAAACGTTTCCGTGGCGAATTGAATAAATGCGAGGGTTGTAAACTCTGTAAATAAGATTTGTAATATGTACGATATAAATAAAGTTCGAGAAGACTTTCCTATTCTGTCACGTACCATATATGATCGTCCGCTTATCTATCTTGATAATGCGGCTACAACTCAGAAACCGCGTATAGTTGTCGATTCCATTGCTAATGAATATTATTCCGTTAATGCAAATGTGCATCGTGGGGTGCATTATCTTTCGCAACAGGCAACGGAGTTGCACGAGGCTTCTCGCGAAACTGTACGGAAATTTATCAATGCCCGTTCTACAAATGAAGTAATTTTTACTCGCGGCACTACCGAAGGTCTTAATCTCATTGTTTCTTCATTCGGAGATGAATTTATGCAGGAAGGCGATGAGGTTATTATCTCTACCATGGAACATCATTCCAATATTGTGCCGTGGCAACTTCTTGCTGCACGTAAGGGTATTGCTATTAAGGTGATACCGATGACTGACAGTGGAGAGCTGCTTCTTGATGAATACGATGGCTTATTTAGTGAGCGAACAAAGATTGTTAGTATTACTCAGGTGAGTAATGTTCTCGGCACAATCAATCCGGTAAAGGACATGATCAAGACAGCTCATGACCATGGAGTACCTGTTATGGTGGATGGGGCACAAAGTACACCTCACTTTAAAGTGGATATGCAGGACATGGACTGTGATTTTTTTGTTTTCAGTGGACATAAGATTTACGGTCCTACAGGAATCGGTGTTCTTTACGGTAAAGAAGAATGGCTCGACAAACTGCCTCCTTATCAAGGTGGTGGTGAAATGATACAGAGTGTAAGCTTTGAGAAGACGGTGTTTGAGAAACTGCCGTTTAAGTTTGAGGCAGGTACTCCCGATTATGTGGCAACGACTGGACTGGCAAAAGCTCTTGATTACGTGTCAGCTTTAGGCATGGACAATATCTCTGCGCATGAGCAGGAACTCACAAGATATGCCACGGAGAAGATGAAAACTATCGATGGAATGAGAATTTTTGGTGAGGCAGAGCATAAGGATGCTGTTGTTTCCTTCCTTGTTGGTGACATACATCATCTCGATATGGGTACACTCCTTGACCGTCTGGGTATAGCTGTCCGCACAGGCCATCATTGTGCTCAGCCACTGATGATACGTCTTGGAATTGAAGGTACTGTGCGTGCTTCTTTTGCTCTTTATAACACGAAAGCAGAAGTTGACACTCTCGTTGCAGGAATCAATCGTGTTCGTCAGATGTTTTAAGTCCGCTACGTTTGCATTGGACTACTGCTGTCGCAAACCATACGATAAACAGAAATCTCAGGATTAGTGAAAAATTCGCTGGGAATATCGCAAAAACAAAAGATATCTGAGCGTTGAGCAGTATAAGAGTCTGTTTGACGCTTATCTTTTCTTCCAAAATCTTAGAGTAATAGATACTTAATATAACGATAGGCTGTTTTGCTATTTCAACGTAACTCTTCAATAAGTCGAAGAAATTCTTTGTATCTGCAGCGTCTGCTGTTATCATCATCTCTTTTTTCATTGCTTAAAAATTTAATTGTTATTGATTATGACGCAAAGAAACAACTGATTTGTGCAAAATCAGTTCAACAATCAACTTTTTTTGTTAAATATGCAATGGCTTTCTGTTTTTTATGACAAGTTGGACATTTGATACTCAAATTTTTCCCGTCTGTTTATTTTTCCTCACCGATAACTACTCCCCATGGTTCGATGTTTATTTCCGAATCCTTACTCAATTTCTGTCTGTCAAGTAAAGATGTACTTGCATTATATGGATATTTTATCGTTTTTGATTCGGCCGAGTAATTAAATAAATAGTGGAGTTGTTTGTGTTCTTCGTTTTCGGCATTACGTAAAATCACGGGGAATTGGTATTTTTTACCTAATTCATTCAGGTTCTTTCTCTCCGCAGCTCTTGCGATGATGCTCTGAAGAAGATTCTGAGAGGGAACAGCACCTATATAAATAAGATGTCCCTTGCCATAACTGTTTTCCGTTATACAAGGCCATTTCCCGAAAAATGGATGATCTACGTAGGCTAAAGCTTTCGCTGTCGTTGGACGCAGAAATTCCATCCATGTGTCGACGCTGTTGTCTTTTACATCTAATTCGTTGGATCTGAGATTAAGATGATTGATGGATGAAAACTCCTGGTAGGTAAATCCGCATGCTTTTGCCAGAGGACCCGGAGCAAGAGTGGCACGTACGTCGTCATCTTGATCGCAGTATCCGCTTTTATACATCATCACAACCTCACCTCCGTTTTTGACAAAATCAGAGATTTTGTTGAGTAGGACATCCGTGGCCACATATAAAGGAGGTATTACAAGCATGTCGTATCCTGTGAAGTCCTGAACTTTATCGCAGGGGATGATGTCACATTCAATATTCTGACGATAGAGAGCTTCATAGACAAAGTTATCCTTATATTGGTCATCATTTGTGTAAGGCATGAAGTCGAGAGCGTGCTTAGAGTCATGACTGAAAAGCACTGCCACACGGTTGTGTTTCTTTACATTCACAAGTTTTTTACCGATTTCATCGAGCTCTTTCGCTCCTTTTTGGAATTCTGCATACACACGGTTAGGCTGCATATCGTGTCCTAGTAATCCCCGCCAATATGTCTCCTGACCATAATGCAGAGTGCTCCAGTGCCAATATTCCACCATGTTTGCACCATTAGATAAGAATGCATACATGTTCTGTCTCAACTGTCCGTCGTATGGGGGCCACTGGTCACGGCTACTCCATCCTGTTCCCTGAGCATTTGTCTCGGTGACAAGGAAATTTTGATGCTTACATAGACGCCGCATATAGTCGCAGGCATATCCGATCCGCTGTCCGTCCTGAGCATCCTGCATATTATAGTATATGTTGATGGCTGGATAATCCATCTGACGGAAAGCCTCTACTTGGTCGATATTACAGAAATAAGGCATGAAACAGTGTGTGATAAATTGGTCTTTACGTTTATATTCATTCACGATATCTGCCTGGAAATTTAGAAAATCAGCAATAACCTTCCGGTTCCATCGCTCCCACCATAATTTGTAAGATGGGTTCGTCACACCTTTTCTGTCGTAAAATTCATCCCAAGTGTTAATGTTCATACCCCAATAGTTCAATCCCCAACGCTGGTTGAGTGAATCCAGATTATTATGAAACTGCTGTTTGATATAATTTCTGAATCCTTCGAAGTAATCCTGATTATCTATTCCGCGCGCCTCCAACTCGTTATCGACCTGGAACCCGATGATTGCAGGATTCTTAGCATACCGTTCCATCATTTTTCTTATGATCCTCTCACAATATTTGCGATATGTAGGATTCATGATGTCCATATTCTGGCGAATTCCATACTGGCTCTGCTTCCCGTCAACAGTCTGTGACAGTATCTCAGGATATTCATGTGCCATCCATGCGGGTATGGAGTAGGTTGGAGTTCCCAGAATTATTTTTATGCCGGCTTTCTGCAGATGGTCGATTATACGATCCATCCATTCGAATCTGAACACACCATCCTGAGGTTCAAAGAGCGACCATGTTGATTCACCGATACGCACTACCGACAGATGAGCCTCTTTCATCAGTTTAATGTCTTCATCCAGTCGATCGGTTGGAGTGTATTCACTATAGTATGCCGCACCGTAAAGAGGACGGTTAAACTTAAATCCACTATTATCTTTTTGCGCAAAGACAATAGCAGGAATGAATAGTAAACAGCTTAATAGATACTTAAGTTTATTCATTAGATTAAGAATTTAGTTATATTGACTGCAAAATTAATAAAAAACATTATTATAATGATGTTTATTCCAAACAAATGGAATATTTAGAGAATTTATTCATCATCATCTTTTGATTATCAAAAAATGATGATTATCTTTGTAATGTAATTTTTTAATAAATAGTAACGTCTGTTTAATACGAGAAAGGAATGCTTAAACCATTTTATAATGTTGATTTGATTGAGGCCGGCTGCGATGAAGCCGGGCGGGGATGTCTTGCCGGCAGCGTGTATGCTGCTGCAGTGATATTGCCAAAAGATTATGTCAATGAGGAACTTGACGATTCAAAGAAACTAACTAAAAAACGCCGGTATGCTCTTCGTGAGATTGTTCAGCGTGATGCTCTTGCGTGGGCTGTAGGTATAGTTTCTTCCGATGAGATAGATAAAATAAATATCCTTAATGCCAGTATTCTTGCCATGCACCGCGCACTTGATCAACTTAATTTACGACCGGAATACATCATCGTAGATGGAAACAGATTCAAAAAATATCAGGATATTCCATATTCTACGATTGTAAAAGGTGACGGAATGTATCTGTCTATAGCAGCAGCAAGTGTTCTGGCCAAGACTTATCGTGATGATTATATGAATGAACTCGCTGAGCAGTATCCTCAATATGACTGGAAAAACAATAAGGGATATCCTACAAAAAAGCATCGCACAGCGATAAAAGAATATGGAATTACGCCATTTCATCGTAAATCATATAATCTCTTGGGTGACGGGCAACTCTCATTTAATTTCTGATTATAACAAAAATGCGCCTAGATAAGCTCGACCGCCAACTGCGATTGATGATTCTCCTTACTCAGAATCGCGAATATACCCTCGACGAGATTTGTGATCGTCTTGAGATATCCCGCCGCAACCTCTATTATTATATTGAGGGTTTTAAGGAAAATGGGTTTGTCGTAGAGAAGAAAGGTCAGATTTATCGTCTTGATAAGAGTTCTCCATTCTTCAAAGAAATCACAGAATTAGTCCATTTCACCGAAGATGAGGCCGTCATATTACGCCAAGTGCTATCTTCAGCCAGTAATACAAGTGTTCAGATTCGCAATCTGAAAAATAAACTTGATAAACTATATAATTTTGATGTTTTATCGAACGTGGATGTCAATAAACAGACGGCAAAAAATATAGGTCTGATATACGAAGCGATCAAGGAACACCGTCAGGTTAAGATCTGTAATTACTCATCGCCACATAGCGATACCACTTCGGATCGTATCGTGGAACCTTTTCTTTTTCTTAACGGCAATGAGGATGTGCGTTGTTATGAATTGAAATCCGGTATGAACAAGAGCTTCAAAGTATCGCGTATGGGAGGCGTACAACTTTTGGATTTGCTTTGGAGTAATCAAAGTAAGCATAAGCAGGTCAATACAGACCTCTTTCAATTCAGTGGTGAAGAACGTTTCCCTATCAAGCTCCGTCTTGGTCGCCTTTCATATAACATTCTCAAAGAGGAATATCCGAAATCAGAGAAATATATCTCTCAAGAGAACGATGAACACTGGATTTTTTCTGAGGATGTGTGCAGTTATAAAGGTGTGGGCCGATTTGTACTTGGCCTCTTTGAGGATATTCAAGTCGTTGAATCTGCCGAGTTTCGTGAGTATCTCAGGGAAAAGATTGCCTGCATGACCTTATAAACTTTAGTTCATCATTCATTCTTTCGTGATCCTGTTCCTTTGAAAAGAAAATTGTCAGTAAATGGTTCAAAGGAAAATCCATTTTATTATATTCGTTTAAGAAATAGTTAATTATTTTACTTTTGTTACAATAAAAACTTAATACAAATATAATTATTCGTAGATTTGTTTCGGGTTGCAATTTAAGAATCACTAATATCATGCAACTGTTGTTAAATAATAATTTTGTCATATGAAAAGATTTCGTGTTATAAATACAATTATTTTTCTATTCCTGTTATCCCCGATCCATGGATGTTGTGGACAGACAAACAAGATAAAAAAAACTTGTGATGACAATAATGACAGTGTGTCATGCCAGGCGAGAGTGAACAATCATTTAGCCGATAGCGTTGTTTGGTCTGTACGTGAAGGTTATTCTACAGTTCATCTTTATAAGAATGAACTTGATACAACTATTTATTCAAAAATTGATGAAATCGTGGAGGGCAATATGAGATCGTACACCAATTCTGAATATGCAATAGAAGGGGCAACAGCTGTAATAGCAGAGTTTCAGAAAACAATGAGTTTGTTGTCTGAAAAACAATTAGATATGATGTTGGGAGAATATTCGAGTAAAAAAACTGTTGTTTTAATAGAAATTATGTTGAGTAAAGGTATTATTACGAAGGTGGAATACAGTTTCTTTGTTCCTACAAAGGGAATCCTTCCAGATTCTTTGATTATTTTAGCTGACAAAAAGATAAGAACTGTAAAATTTCACAATTTTGAAAGATTTGGTATTGATAGGAATATTCTTTATCTGCCTATTAATAAAAGAAACGTCACAAAACTATGTACAAAGTAGATTTGAAGAATGAGAGAGTTGTTCTTTCTAATCAGATTTTGCCAAAATAGTATCGTCTGGAGACTAAAAATATAGAGGTTTCATTCTGTATTACAAACATTTTTCTTACTTTTGTCCTCGAAAATCAATCAATACAAGTAATGAAATTAAAGGTATCGTGTATTTGCATTCTATTATCATTTTTCGCCTTCACGGTCGAGGCACAGTCGTTCAGCTCATACCTCGCTAAGTTTAAGGTATGGAAGGGTAAAACTATCACATCGAAAATCTTCTATGGGGCAAGTTACGAATCCTTTGGCAAGACGAAAAAACTGGATCGGACATCATTGATGCAGTTTATTCCCCGTTGGTCACAGACTTCCGGGGATGTAGTGATGGATACCTATACACCAACCTATATCATTAAAAAGCCCCATTTTATCGCATCTTTTCTGTATCATCAGTCGATAAACAGAACCGATCCCAATGCTTCATTTTATTCTTATGAGGTAGTAATCTATACGAATGCCGGGAAAATTCTGGACAACGCTACTGTTGTGATGGGAATGGATGCATGGATACATGATATTAGTGGAACTCTGGCTCCTCTGGCTCTGGAGGATGTTAAAAAAGCAAATTTGTCGAATAGTTTTGTGGGACAACCGGGATCAAAGCTTACAGAACTCACTCGTATTACTTTCGGTGACTACGGAACTATCCATACAGCTACTGTTCCTATTGACATTCCGCAGAACGCAGCCACGCAGAAAACAAAAGCCTCTAAACCTAAGAGGGTATCATTCCGTACTTATCTGAAGATGTTCTCTGCATGGAGAGGAGCACAGATAAACGATAGCCTGCCAAATGGTAACATGATCATGTCGGCTGCTGGAAATAAGTTTATGGATGATAATTGCGTCGCTCGTTACATCCCAAAGGATTTTGATTGTGAATGCGAGTCAAAAAATATTCATTATGCACCAGAATATATCATAGAGCAACCATCATTTATTGTGGCGTTTCTTCAGAAGGTATGTGGTAAGACCGTCGATGAATACTGGCCATATAACGATCTTGTCATGATCACCTATTCAAAAGATGGTGATTTGATCGACAGTAAGATCATCGGCCGTAGCGGAGAGATGTGGAATTACTCTGTCGGTGGAACTCTTACGCCATTAAAGGTAAATGTAAATCAGCAATACCATGTAATCACAGCAGGAAAGAGTAAGACAGACGGTTTTATTAAAGGTATAACCACTCAATATTCATTGAGTGAAGACGGCAAGATTTTATCGTTTAATTAGTCATTTCTTTCGTTAATTGATGATTTGTCTGTATATTTGCAGTATTTAAATATCAAAAGTAAATATAATCATGAGAAGATTTTTTTTAACTGTATTGTTGGCAACGCTGTCTGTGGCATGTACGTTTGCCCAGAAACGCGCGTTTACTATAGCAGATTTGTATAAGCTGCGATATGTTTCAGGGATTACAATATCCCCTGATGGCGCAAAGATAGCTTATTCTCAGAGCGCATCGAATCTGTCGAAAGCTAAAACAACGGTCGATGTCTATGTGATGAATTGCGACGGAAGTCATGTAACCCAGTTGACTACTGACCAGAAATCATCCAGTCCTGTTTGGGGCAAGGATGGCAAAGATATCTATTATGTGTCGTCAGAGAGCGGAAGCAGTCAAGTGTACCGTTATTCAATAGAAAACAAAAAAGCTGAAAAACTCACCGACTTCTCTATGGGTGCGGATGCTCCTGTGCTCTCACCGGACAATCAACTGGTTGCTTTCACCGCAAAGGTTTATCCGGAGTGCGGGGCTGACAGCAAGGCAAACCAACTTACTGATTCTATGGCAAGTAATGGTCCTGTGCAGGCATATCTTGCAGATCATCTCCTTTATCGTCACTGGACCGAATATTCTGCAGGCAAATGCTCGCACATCATCATATATGATATAGCGAAAAAGACCTATAAGGATTTGACCCCCGGTTATTTTGAGTCACCGGTATTCATGCTTGGTGGTGGGGAGGGATTCTGTTTCTCGCCTGATTGCAAAGAATTGTGTTACGTGTCAAATCATACAGACCATCCTGAGGCAAACACAAATGCCGATTTGTTCATCGTACCGGTCACTGGAGGTGAAGCTGTGAACATAACAAAAGCCAATGAGGCTTGGGATGGATCGCCAATGTATTCACCGGACGGTAAATATATTGCGTATCGCATGCAGAAAGTTCCCAGCTATGAATCCGATCTTTTTAGAATAGCACTTTATGACCGTCAGTCAGGGGCGTCGCGCATCATCACAAGCAAGCTTGATAACTGGGTAGATGCGATGAAATGGGACAAAAAATCAAAAACAATCTATTTTACGTATGAAAAAGAAGGCTACGAGCCTGTGTGTAAAATCAATATTGCTAATGAAAAGGTAGAGACTGTGGTAGCCGACAAGGCTGTGTCCGATTTCGATTTGGATTCCAAAGGAAACATTTATTATACCTATAGTGCTACAGGAAAGCCTAGTGCTCTTTACAGACAGCCATTAAATAAAAATAAAGATACGCAACTCACGTTTCTCAACAAGGATATAGAGGATAGTGTGGATATACGTCCGTCGGAAACGATGTGGGTGGAAGGCAGCAATGGCCGTAAAATCCAAGTATTCATCGTAAAACCGCATGATTTTGACCCGTCAAAGAAATATCCGCTGATCATGAATGTGCATGGTGGACCTCAGATGCAATGGATGAACTCGTTCAGACCAGACTGGCAAGTGTATCCCGCTGCAGGTTATGTGCTGGCATATCCCAACCCTTACGGTTCAACAGGCTATGGTCAGGACTTTACCCTCGGTATCTCTAAAGATTGGGGAGGCAAGCCGTTCTGTGACTTGATGAAAGTTACAGACGCCCTGTCACAGTTGTCGTACGTAGACTCTACACGTATGGGAGCCATGGGCTGGTCATACGGCGGATATATGATGAACTGGTTTCAGGCAAAGACAAAACGTTTTAAATGTCTGGCTTCGACGATGGGGCTTTTCGATTTAAGATCAATGTGGGGTGCAACTGAGGAACTATGGTTCCCTAACTTCGAGCTCAATGGTCAGCCATGGAATTCCGACCTTTACAAGAAATTCTCACCCTCAGAATATGTGAAGAATTTCTCAACACCTACATTAATCATCACTGGGCAGTTGGATTTCCGGGTGTCATACACTCAAAGTCTACAGTATTTCAGTACCTTGCAGACTCTCGGCATACCATCCAGACTCATCGTCTTGAAAAATGACGGTCACTGGCCAAGCAATATCAAGTCGATGCCGCTCTATTATGCAGCCCATCTGGACTGGTTCCATCGGTATCTGGGTGGTGAGCCTAGTCCGTATGACGTAGATAAACTGGTGAAGAATCAAGTTAAATATTAGTCCCAAGAAGAGAAAAAGAACAATTGTTTTTGTTTCAATTGGTATTATACTGCATTTTTTATTAATTTTGCAGCATGTATCATGTCATTAGATGAATAAGATGGAAAAACTACAATCTGCGAAAAGCAAAAAGACAAAGAAAAAGCCGGTTAAGCATAAGATATCCTATCAGGTAAAACCAGAAAAGATGTCACTTGAAGAGTGGCAGATAGCATTGCGCAAACAAGTCGCATTGCAGGAAAAATTTGTAATAAGCTGTGTCGATGACGAACTGAGACCTGGAGAATATTGCGTGCGAAATCCGAAGTCGGAACAAGAATACAAGGTAGTTTATCGCGGGGCAAAAAGCGAATGGAACTACTGTTCATGTATGGACTTCAAAACGTCACAGTTGGGTACATGCAAACATGTGGAAGCTGTGAAGCATTGGCTTGGTGGAAGCAGTAAGCGTCGTGTTCATGCTGAAACGCCTTCCTATACATCTGTGTATCTGTCATACAAGGCGGAGCGGCAGGTACATATTAGAATAGGATTGGACAATGCTGATGCTTTTCGCAGTTTGGCTTCTAAATATTTTGATTCCGACGGAGTTCTTTTGGATAAATCATATAGACATTTTGGCGATTTTCTGAAAGCCGCATTAAATATTGATGATACATTCAGATGTTATAAGGATGCGTTGGATTTCGTAGTCGATAAAAGAGAGAGCTTACAGCGGGAGGAAATTCTTAACGGATACAGCAGTACAGATATTGAAAATCTCCTTAAAACAAAGCTTTACGATTATCAGAAAGAGGGTATACGCTTTGCTGCCAAAGCAGGAAGAGTAGTAATCGCCGATGAGATGGGACTTGGCAAGACCATTCAGGCGATAGGCACCGCCGAACTATTGAGAAAAGAAGGGTTGGTGGATTCTATATTAATACTCTGTCCGACATCGCTAAAATATCAGTGGAAACGTGAGATAGAAAAATTCACTGATACCACGGCAACAGTCATTGAAGGCAGTCATCTCAAACGAAAATACATGTATTTATCGCAGGATACTTATAAAATAGTGTCATACAATAGTGCCTGCAATGACATCAAAATACTCGGTTCGCTGACCACTGATATGGTTATCATGGATGAAGTGCAACGGTTGAAAAACTGGAATACACAAATATCCATTGCGGCCAGAAGAATAGATTCTCGATATTCAGTGATATTATCCGGAACTCCATTTGAGAATAAATTGGAGGAACTGTATTCGGTGATGGAGTTTGTCGACCAGTTCTGTCTTGGTCCTTATTATAAATTCAAGGACAAATATATCATTACGGATGAGAATGGGAAAATGTTAGGTTACAAGAATCTGAACAGTATCGGTGATAAGTTGAGTGACATCCTTATACGTCGCCGAAAGAAGGAAGTGGCATTGCAGTTGCCGGAACGTATTGATAAGAACCTTTTCATACCAGTAACGAAGCAGCAAATGGAGATGCATAACGAGCTTAAATATACTGTCGGCAGAATCATCCAGAAATGGAACAAAGCACATTTTTTATCAGAAAAAGACAGAAGACGTTTGCTCCTCTGTCTGTCCCAGATGCGTATGCTTTGCGACAGTACATACATACTTGATCAGAAAACAAGGTTTGATACGAAGATTGAGGAGACGATGAACATTCTTGACGGAATTTTCAATGGTGGTGATGATAAAGTTGTGATATTCAGTCAGTGGGAGAGGATGACCAGGCTTGTGGCTAGGGAACTTGAGAAGAAAGGTATCCGTTATGACAATCTTAACGGAAGCATGTCGGCTTCGAGCAGAAAGGATTCCGTGAACGATTTTACGGATAACCCGGAAAGTCGTGTGTTCCTTTCCACCGATGCCGGATGTACAGGCCTTAACCTTCAGGTGGCTTCGGTAGTCATCAATCTTGACTTGCCGTGGAATCCTGCAGTCCTTGAACAGCGTATCGCACGTATCTACCGCATCGGTCAGAAAAAAAATATACAGGTCATAAATCTCGTAGCTCCTAATACTATTGAGGAGCAGATGCTTGGTAAATTGAAGTTTAAGTCGTTGATGTTTGAAGGCGTGCTAGATAAAGGTGACGATAGTGTATTCATGGATAATAATAAGTTCTCTAGACTTATGGATACCATCGGGGATGTGATGGCAGATGATAACGATGATCTGAAAACCGGGGAACAGGTGGTGGAAGCGACCGACACAGAAATGCTATCGGAAGAAAAGCCAAAAGAACAAGCCCAAGAATCTGTTACCGAAACGCTTCCAGATGAAAATTACGAAGAGATTCCAATGACTTCGGAAACTCAACCAGCCTCAGGCTCTTCATCACTTCCGGCTCAAGATATGCCTCAGCCTAAGACAAACTCAGGTGGTAATTCGCAGCAGCAACTAGTTACGGATGGCATTTCGTTTTTGTCACGATTATCGGAAACCTTGAAATCGCCCGAGGAAACAGAGAAGTTTGTTAGTAACTTGGTTGTTGAAGACAAGGAGACTGGTGAAGTCTCATTGCGCATACCTGTTCCGAATAAGCAGGTGGTAAAGCAGTTTCTGGATGTCGTAAGCAAACTGTTTGGTGCATAGTGAACTGATTATTCTAATCACATTCTAATTTCATATAAACAAATTGTAATCATATAAATTTTGTTGTCTGTCGACTTCTGAATACTTTTGCAGATGTTATAAATATATTTTTTAGATGATGGAAAAGAAAGTATTCAGGGTACATGTATTATTGTAGATGGATAACAGCGTTATGTTTGCTCATGAGTCGACCGCATCGATTAGGATGACTATCGGTGAGGTCGATTCTCTTTTTCTGCGGAAAAATGTATGAACTAATAGCAAAACGTATGAAAGCCAAACGGCAGTAAAATTATGAATTAAAGGTGTATATAGTAGATTTTTGTTATTTTTGCATCGAACAAAGAATAAACATATAATTATGGCACTAATACTATTGGTTGAGGATGAGGTGAACATTGCCTCCTTCATAGAGAGAGGACTAAAGGAACTCGGTCACGACGTGGTTGTGGCTTATGATGGCGAAAAAGGTTGGGCGCAAGCTCAGAACGGTGAGTTCGGATTCCTTATTCTCGACATTATTATGCCTAAAATGAACGGTTTGGAACTGTGTGCCAAGTATCGTAATACCTTTGGCTATAAGACACCTGTCATCATGCTTACTGCCCTCGGCACCACTGAAGATGTGGTAAAAGGACTTGAAGCCGGAGCCGATGATTATCTCGTCAAACCTTTCAGCTTCAGAGAACTTGAGGCACGTATCAACACTTTGCTCAGAAGAACATCCGAAATAAATGATGTAAAGATTCTGAAATGCGGAGACTTGACTCTCGATTGCGGCCGGCGCAAGGCTTTACGTGGAGAAACGGACATCGATCTTACTGTCACTGAATACCGTCTGCTTGAATATTTTATGACCAATCAGAACGTCGTGATTAGCCGAATGACACTGCTAAAAAACGTGTGGGATAAGAACTTTGATACGAATACTAATATTGTGGATGTATATGTCAATTATCTGCGTGGAAAAGTGGATAAGAATTTTGAGCATAAACTGATTCATACCGTTGTCGGTGTTGGTTATATCATGTCGGAATAAAGTTTTAAGAGATGAAGATAGGTTCCAAATTGGTATTGTTTTACACGCTTATGACATTCGGTGTGGTACTGTTTGTTATACTCGTTTTCTATGTCGTGACATCCCAATATATAGATAATGTGTTTGATGTAAATCTTACAGATAAGGTATATCTTACAGCTCAAGCTCATTTCAAGAAAGATGAAGTTGACGAAAAGGCTTATGAAATAATAAAAAAAGACAATAGTGAATTATTACCACGTGCCCACGAAATAGTGATCAACCGTAATGATACTGCTGCGCTGCATGACTCTATATCCATCTATCTTGATGCGGCTGGACGACGGGAACTCTTTTCAGGAGAACCTGTTTTGTTTGAAAAGGACGGGCAGCGTGGAGTAGTCCTTTCTTATCATGACAATCTGGGGGATTTCGTCGTTGCGGTCACGGCAAAAAACGGTTATGGATATAAGATTCAGCAGCATATCCTCTATCTCTCGCTCATATTGCTGTTTGTTAGTATTACTGTAATACTGATTCTTGGCCGGATTTATTCCAACCGTATACTATATCCGCTTAAGCACATACTTGAAAACCTGAAAAATATCCGAGGAAATAATATGAATGTTCGTCTGGAGGAGACCGGAAATAAGGATGAACTCGATACGCTGGTGCATAATCTCAACGATATGCTCGACCGTATATGTGAGGCTTTCAGATCGGAAAAATCGTTCGTGAGTGCCGCGTCTCACGAACTTAGTAATCCTCTTACAGCCATTCAGGGCGAATGTGAGATAACGCTGATGAAGGAACGTGACGGAAAACTCTATGTTGACTCGCTTCAGAGAATATATTCCGAGAGTCAACGTATGTCACAGTTGATAAGACATCTTCTTTTCTTATCCCGTCATGATGATGATCTGTCCGACTTGGACTCATTAAATGTTAATTTGTCTACATTCTTGTCTGATTTGTCTCAATCCACTGAACGTGTGATATTTACCGACGAAACAGAATATAGTGTATTGGTGAAGGCTAACCCATATCTATTGCAGGTGGCCATACAGAATTTTCTCAACAATGCGACGAAATATTCACAGAAGCAGATAGACTTGCGACTTAAACTGATTGATGGTCATCCGGCAATAGAGATAGAGGATTACGGAATAGGTATACCTAAAGATGAGATACCGTTAATATTCCAGTCTTTTTATCGTGCTTCCAATACTCGTGACTTCTCTGGGAATGGTATAGGAATGGCACTCTCTTCAAAAGTTTTGAACATTTACCATGCAAAAGTAACGATAGAATCTGAAGTGAATAAGTTTACCAAGTTCGTAATTTCGTTTGTGTAAGGAGCTTTTCCATGCACGGTTTTATATCAATTTCTCACCTTTATAAATAAGAATTAATTCTCATTCAGTTCGCTTAATCGAATTTTTGCATTACCTTTGTATCCAAATATTAGAATCTTATAATTATTACAAGTTATGGCAAAAAAAGCATTATTGATGATCCTCGATGGATGGGGCATCGGTCAACATGGCAAAGGTGATGTAATATACAACACACCAACTCCTTTCTTAGATTATCTCTACGCTGTCAGTGCTCATTCTGAGTTGCAGGCAAGTGGCGAAAATGTTGGTCTGCCCGACGGACAGATGGGTAACTCGGAAGTGGGTCACTTGAACATCGGTGCCGGCCGCGTGGTTTATCAGGATCTCGTTAAGATTAACCGTGCATGTAGAGACAACTCAATCATGAAGAACCCTGAGGTCGTTTCTGCTTTCTCTTATGCTAAAGAGACAGGTAAGAACGTTCATTTCTTGGGACTTACATCTAACGGCGGTGTTCACTCATCACTCGACCATCTGTTCAAACTCTGTGAAATTTCTAAAGAGTACGGACTTAAGAATACATTCATTCACTGCTTTATGGACGGCCGTGATACCGATCCGAAGAGTGGAGCAGGCTTCATCGAGCAAATTGATAAGAAATGCGCTGAGACAGATTGCCATATCGCAAGCATCATCGGCCGTTTCTATGCAATGGATCGTGATAAACGCTGGAACCGTGTGAAAGTGGCTTATGACTTGCTCGTAAGTGCAAAGGGTAAGCAGTCTTCTGACATGGTTAAGGCTATGGAAGAGAGCTATGCCGAAGATGTCACCGACGAATTTATCAAACCAATCAACAATTCTTCTGTAGAGGGAACAATCAAGGAGGGTGATGTAATCATTTTCATCAACTTCCGCAATGACCGTGCTAAGGAGCTTACTCAGGTGCTCACTCAGCAGGATATGCCTGAAGAGGGCATGAAGGTCATTCCAAATCTTCAGTATTACTGCATGACTCCTTATGATGCCTCTTTCAAGGGCGTTCATATCCTCTTCCCGAAGGACAACGTTCAGGATACACTGGGCGAATTCTTAAGCAAACAGGGTAAAAAACAACTTCACACTGCTGAGACAGAGAAGTATGCTCACGTAACATTCTTCTTCAACGGTGGTCGTGAACAACCTTACGAGGGTGAGGACCGTATTCTCGTTCCTTCTCCAAAAGTTGCCACTTACGACCTGAAACCTGAGATGAGCGCTTACGAAGTTAAGGATAAGCTCGTGGCTGCCATCAAGGAAGATAAATATGATTTCATCGTTGTCAACTTCGCTAATGGCGATATGGTCGGTCATACCGGTATATATCATGCAATAGCAAAGGCTGTTCACGCAGTAGATAATTGTGTTCGCGAGGTGATCAAAGCAGTGAAAGATACTGGTTATGAGGCTATCATTATTGCTGATCATGGAAATGCTGATAACGCAATCAACCCTGATGACTCTCCAAATACGGCTCACTCACTGAATCCTGTTCCGTTTATCTATGTTACTGATAACAACAGTGCTAAGGTAAAGAATGGTCGTTTGGCCGACGTTGCTCCTTCTATCCTGCATATCATGGGATTGGGACAGCCGTCAGATATGACAGGTGAGAATTTGATTGCGGATAAGTAATACAGAGGATAATGGACGTAAAGATTGAAGAGAGTTGGAGACAGCATATCGGAGTGGAGTTTGATAAACAGTATTTTATTGATTTGACTTCGTTTGTCCGTCAGGAGTATATGAACACGATGTGTTACCCTCCTGCAAAACTGATTTTCAATGCTTTTAGTCTGTGTCCGTTCGACAAAGTGAAAGTGGTGATCATTGGTCAGGATCCGTATCATGAACCGGGACAGGCGCAGGGATTGTGTTTTTCGGTAAACGACGGTATAAAGTTCCCTCCATCACTGGTCAACATTTTCAAAGAAATTGAAAATGATTGTGGTACACCTGTTCCGCAAAGCGGTAATCTTACTCGCTGGGCGGAACAGGGTGTACTTCTTCTTAATGCCACACTTACCGTCCGTGCACATCAGGCCGGCAGTCATCAGCGCCGTGGATGGGAGGAATTTACTGATGCTGCTATTAAGGCTTTGTCTGCCGATAGGGAGCATCTCGTGTTTATTCTCTGGGGCAGTTATGCTCAGGGTAAAGCTTCGTTTATCGACTCTTCAAAACATCTTGTATTGATGTCGGCCCATCCGTCTCCACTGTCGGCTTATCGCGGCTTCTTTGGTAATAAGCACTTCAGCCGTGCGAATGATTACCTCATTCAGAATGGCGAGGTTCCTGTTAAATGGTAGTGGTGAGGCCTTGGCTTAATTGATTTATATATAAGATGGATACTCCCCCAATCATACAAATAGGCAACGTACTCATTTCTCTCGATTGTCTGACAGAGAGGTTCTGCTGTGACCTTGACATTTGCAAAGGACAATGTTGTGTGGAAGGAGATGCAGGCGCACCTGTCACACTCGATGAAGTGGGCAGTATAGAGGATTCTCTCGATGCCGCATGGGGCAGTTTGTCTGCTCCTGCACAGGCTATTATCGATAAACGTGGCGTAGTATATACAGATTCCGAGGGCGATTTGGTTACAAGTATCGTGGGCGGAAAAGACTGTGTGTTCACATATCATGACAAAGGCTGTTGCTTTTGTGCCTTGGAGAAAGCTTTTCGTGACGGAAAAACTAAATTTTGTAAACCCATCAGCTGCTATCTTTATCCCATCCGTGAAGTAAAGATCGGTAAGGATATGGTTGGACTCAACTATCACGTATGGGATATATGTAAGGAAGCCCGTATAAAAGGCAAGGAACTGGACCTTCCCGTATACAAATTTTTAAAAGATCCACTGATAAAACGTTTTGGCGAAGAGTGGTATCAAGATCTCGAAAAAGTTGTGGAGGAGTTAAGGAAAGGTGGTTACATCAAGTGATTTGATATACTCTACTAGAATTTCAAATAAGCGGGGGAGGGCATAATTGTCTATTTCGGATTCGTTTATCCAGATGTAACTTTCCGGTAGTTCCGGCTTTATTTGTGTTTCCAGAAGATAAAAGTCCGCATAAATAATCCTGTGTGTGAGTACATGTTTGACTCCTTGTTTGAGCAATGTAAGCTTTCCTTCAAAATCAGGTATTTTTTCATCCTCTATCAGTAGGGGCTCCCATAATCCTTGCCAGATGTCACCGGCAAGGCGACGATGAATGGCTGTTTCGTCTTTACAGCGTATGTATATATACGTGAGGTGACGTGTCTTGACTTTTACCGTTTTAAGTTTAACAGGCAATTGCCCGATTCTGTCTGAGCGAAGAGCTTCACAACTTTCAGATAGAGGACAAGTAAAACAGTGTGGGGACGCGGGTGTACATTGGATGGCGCCAAAGTCCATCATTGCCTGGTTGAAGGTTGCAGGCTGGTCGGTAGACAGGAGCGACTGTGCCAATGCCGTAAATACCTTTTTCCCTTCCGTTGAATTGATAGGGGTTTCAATACCATAATGACGAGACAGTACACGATAAACATTCCCGTCGACGACGGCAACGGGTATGTTGAAGGCGATAGAGCTTATTGCTGCCGATGTGTAGTCACCAACTCCTTTCAGCTTCCTGATAGTCTCAAACGTATCAGGGAAACGGCCTAGAGCCACAATTTGGCTTGCGGCAGTGTGCAGATTACGTGCCCTGCTATAATAGCCGAGTCCTTGCCATAAGCGCAACACCTCATCTTCTGTAGCAGCAGCAAGGACTTCTACCGTCGGGAAGCGTTGCATGAAGCGCTCCCAATAAGCATAGCCCTGCTGTATGCGTGTTTGTTGTAAAATTACCTCGCTTAACCATATAGCATACGGATCTGTCGTTTCCCGCCACGGCAGGTCACGTCCGTTCTCTTGAAACCATCTGAGCAGTGCTGAAGTAAAATAACTATATACCATCATTTTTCTTTTATGTGCAAACTTACATAAAAATATCTGTTTAGTAACACCCTTTGTTAAAAAAGTGAATCAATCCTTGTGAATATTAATTGTTTTTCCTATCTTAGTCGTCAGAAATAAATGTTGACCAGAATGACGATGAGAAAAATATTACCAATTATATTATTGATAATCACCCTTTCCGCTTGCACCGACACCCGGTGGCAGAGAGCAATGATGTCACGAGCCGCGAGCGTAATGGAGAACAATCCGGACTCTGCACTGAAGATATTGGATAGTATGAAGAACAGAGTCTCTGATCTTCCACGTGGTCTCAGAATGAAATACGAGCTGCTTCATGCCAATGCGCAGAATAAGGCTTATGTCACATTTACATCAGACAGCGTGATGAAAGGAGTTATGGATTATTATAACTCTCATGGTACCGCAAATGAAAAAATGGAAGCGCATTATCTATTAGGATGTGTTTATCGCGACATGAATGATGCGCCAATGGCATTGCAATGTTATCATGATGCTGTCAACAAGGCTGATACAACCAGCAGTGATTGCAACTACTTCTTATTGGGCAGGGTGCATTCGCAGATTCTTGGCTTGTTTATATTACAAGAAACATATTCTTTGGCATTAGACGAGGTGGATAAAATCATAAAATGTGCATGGCGGGCACGTGATCCCGGACTTGCAATAAATTGTTATGAACAAAAGGCTTACATCTATCATAATATGAAGATTCCTGATTCCACACTTCGTATAAGTCTGGAAGCAAGTTCATTATATGAAAAATATAAATTCAAAAAGGAATCTGCAGGTTCTTTATATGGTGCAATCGAGGTATCAGTAGAACGGGGCGATTATGAACATGCTAGATTATATTTAGAGAAATACGAGTCCCAGTCGGGTTTCCTTGATAGTAATAATAATATAGCAAAAGGGAAAGAAGGTTATTATTATTATAAAGGTCTATATTGTTTAGGAACGGGTAAGCTGGATTCTGCTGAGTATTACTTACGAAAGGAACTGAAATATGGAAAGGATTATAATAATCAGCAGTTTGCTATTAAGGGCTTATTTAAACTTTATAATAAGCTGGGAATGAAGGACTCTATCTCTAAGTATGCTTTGTTGTTAACGAATGTCACAGAGTCTTTATATACCAATCTTTCAACAAAAAATCTTCAGCAAATGCAGTCTCTTTACGATTATAGTCGGAACCAAAGGATAGCACAAACTAAGACGAGAGACGCTGCAACGTTTAGGTTTTGGCTTGTAATTTTTACCGGTGCTGTTATAATTCTAATATTGTCTATATATATAATATATAATAGGGCAAAGTGTCGGATAAAAGTAATTCTTGAAGAAAATGCCTATAATATAGAGACACTTAAACAAAAGGAGTCGGAGTTGAATGAACTGAAAACACAAAATGGGACATCACAGAATTCAATATTTCGATTGCGAAAGGAAATAGAGAACATCAAAGATCAAAACGAGGAGAACCGTTCATCTTTGTCGGAAAAAGAATCGGAACTAGAGAGAAAACAAGTAGAGTTACGGCAAAATAATGAGATGATAGATATCAAGTCTAATGAAGTAGAAACGTTACAACGGAAGATAGCCAGATTACAAGAGGATAATAAAAAGCCGGATGAATGGAGGCTTGAGGCTGCATTGTTAAATTCTCCAATAGTAATGACTTTACATAAGTATGGAGCAAAAGGAATAGCTGCTTCAGACGATGACTTTGAAGAACTTATTGGGCTGATAGAAAATCATTCGAAAAGTTTTATGGATGCTCTTGAAATAGACAAGAATAATTTAAACAGGACTGAACTTCGTATTTGTATCCTAATAAGGCTTCGCTTTGTTCCTTTAGAAATCAGTAATATAATGAACTTGACAAGGCAGAATGTTACCAATATAAGAACAAGGCTTCTGTACAGGATATTCAAAAAGAAGGGCGGAGCCAAAGAATTTGACTATCAAATACGTCGTCTGGCTTAATATATCTGTCTAAAATTGTGTATTCTATGTTAGAATATTTGGAATCAGAATGTAATGTGTTTTCCGCTATTTATAATCTTTATACAAAACATTTACAATAGCCCTGTCTTTTTCTATATGAAGTATAAATATATTAACAAAATTAAAATAATTAAAGATGAAAGAAATATCGAAAATTCAATGTTCTTACAAAAATCTAATGAAAAAGATCTCTCATTTGGTTATTAAAAAGAGATTTGTTTTAATTCTTTTGCTGCAAACCTGTATATTAGTATCTGTGGCAGCAGATCAAGACGAGTCCATGGAAATAGACAATGTCTCAGATATTCAGTTCAATAATAATCCGGAAGCAATCTTCGTTAATGGAATCTTTGTAAAGAACATCATCGGTGTTAGGATGGATAAATCCATTATTAATGTGTCAAAAGAAAAGTGTGTGTCTCCTCTTAAAATAAATGGAGTGACATATGCCTATAAATGTAATCTCACATCTGACAAGGCTATCAGGTTTGTTTCTTTAGAGGATATCAAAAAGAAATATTGTCCAAACGTAACAGCACCTTGTCTTTACATGATAAACAAGAACTTTATTTTTAAGGATGTTGATTCCTATAAAATCGACAAGGATTTCGTCCTAAGGGTTGAGATTGTTTCGTCTTTGGATTTTGTTGCACTGAAGCATATCGCTTCTTTCACTATCATCAGAATATTCACAGATATTAAAAGCAATAGAAATCCAATGAGACTCAAGTGATTTTACCTTGATATAGGTTAATACCTCTGACGAAGATTGGGGAAATTGAATACCCACTTCGCCGAATTTATTGTTTTGTGTAAAGTTGTGTATTATCTCTGTATGTGATTGTAAGTCAATTAATTGTGAAGTTGTTCCGGCTAACTTTGATACCTGATGATTTGCATCGTTGAAAATAAAACCCTACATTCGCAGAAAAATTAGAAGAATGAAAAGAGTCATCTTGTTGGTTTTCTTAGCTATTATTGCGTTTGCAACAGGAAACAGTGCACAACTGAATCTTAAGACAAAAACGCTTAATGGAGACCCTGGAGGTGGAATTGGTCCAAGACGTTCTCCTGTATTTGTTCCTATTGTGAATCAAGAAGGTCATACTATTTATTTAGAACAGTGTAATTACCAAGATATAATTATTCAGATATTGAATGGAGAAGAAGTTGTGTATTCTGTAATTGTTCCAGTGGGAACGAATCAGATCCAACTCCCGGAATCATTACAAGGTGATTATGAATTCGATTTAATATGTGATAATTATTGCTTTTACGATAATGTTACTTTATAGTAGCGGAAAAGAAGAAATATGTTTTCTTATAAACATGCTATTTTGATATTTGCTCATAAGAATGTCTCTTAAATTGATATATCTTATAAATTACTTTACGAGAGACTGTTATTTTTGTCCATACTGACAAGAAGGGCAAAATTGCCAAGAATGCGATAAAGGCCTTGGCGATGATGCCGCAGGTGAACAGGGTATCTCCGAAAGTACTCTGTTCATTCAGCGGATTCCCTATCTCTTAAAATAATCATATCGAAATATAGACGTTTAAAAGAAATCATAAAATTTAAGTCCGTATGCTTTTGTGTATCAGTTAAATAATGTATTTATAAACATTAAAGGTATAATTCGTTCCTTCTTATGAAAATAAAAAAATTATTTTTACAGATATATCGAATATATTTATTAACTTTGCGGAAATGGGAAGTTCTTAATATGGGATAAAAGAGTAACTCACAATTAAAATAAAACATCATGAAAACTAAAGAAGGAAAAGAAAGAAAAGAAACAAAGAAAAAGCCTCAAACAGACAAAGTAAAGGTTAAAAGTGAATACCAGTTGGAGAAAGGTAGAAGTGGAGAAAGGACCACAAGTATAATAGGGAAAACATAATGATAAATATAAAAAGAGAAGGTGTTATTTTAGAAACAACTAATTTTGAATTCGAAAATGAAAGTGTAATGAATCCTGCCGTAATTGTTGCAGGAGGTGAGATACACATGTTTTATAGAGCAGTAAAGGTAGGTAATATGTCGTCTATCGGTTATTGTAGACTGGAAAGTCCTTTGAAAGTCGTTTATCGGAAAAAGGAACCGATATTATCTCCAGAATTTGAATATGAAAAACATGGAATGGAGGATCCCCGAATAGTTAAGATAGAGGACACTTATTATATGACATATACGGCTTATGATGGAGACAGTGCTGTTGGAGCATTAGTTACATCTAAAGACTTAAAACATTTTACAAGAGTAGGAATTATTACATCTCTGGTTACGTATCCTCAATTTGTTGAATGGTTGATAAATGATAAACATCCCCATACCTATAAATACTTCCGTTTGTATAATCAGCGTCAATCAAGAACGCAGACAGGAAAATTGCTTTATATGATGGACAAGGATTTGGTCATGTTTCCTCATAAAATAAATGGAAAATTCTTTTTTCTGCATCGTATAAGACCCGATATTCAGTCGGTATCAATTGATAATATTGAGGATCTCACTCTGGATTTTTGGGAGAAATATTATTCCAATTTCAGCAGCCATATCTTTTTTAAACATCACTATGATCATGAATCAAGCTATATCGGTGCAGGCTGTCCACCGATAAAAGTAGATGAAGGATGGCTTATGATTTATCATAGCGTTTACGACACTTCCGAAGGATATGTCTATTCTGCAAGTGCAGCCTTACTGAATAAGTACAATCCATCTATTGAAATAGCACGATTGCCCTATCCTTTACTAAAGCCTGAAAAAGATTATGAGACTCAAGGTGTAGTTAATCGTGTATGTTTCCCCACAGGTGCGATAATATGGGGCGACAGGCTATATATATACTATGGAGCGGCAGATAAATGCATCGCATGTGCTTCCGTCCCTGTCAGAGAATTAATAGATGAATTGCTAAATTATAGAAAATGAAACATATATTATGTATTACAACTTATCCGCCACGTGTATGTGGAATTGCAACTTTTTCGTATGACTTGATACAAGCTATTAATAAGAAGTTTGAAAAGGATTATACAGTTGAAGTGTGCGCTGTAGAATCAGACATAGAGAAACACTCCTATGATGACACAGTAAAGTATGTATTAAACTCTTCAGAAAAAAGGGATTTTGAGGTAATCTCAAAAAAAATAAATCAAGATCCCGACATTGATTTAATTTGTATACAGCATGAATTCGGACTTTACAATGAAAATCAAAAATCATTTTTAAAATTTGTTCAAGCTATAACAAAACCCATCGTTATAGTATTCCATACGGTATTATCTCATCCCAAAAATGATTCACGAAAGTATCTGCAGAATATAATTGATGCGTGTAAGGAAGTTGTTGTAATGACGCATTCGTCATCAGCTATTTTGCAAAACGAGTATCAAATTGAAAAGGACAAAATAAGCATCATTCCTCACGGTACTCATTTGGTGTCACAAATCGATAAAAAACAATTAAAAAAGACATACGGGTTCCCCGGAAGGGAGATTCTCTGTACGTTCGGGTTGCTAAGTCCCGGTAAAAGTATTGAAACCACGCTTGATGCCATGCCTGCTATCATTAAGGAAAATCCTTCGGTATTATTTTTAATTATTGGAGAGACGCATCCTGTGGTAGTGAAAAAATATGGAGAGATCTACCGTGAAGGTCTTGAGGCTAAGGTGAAAGATCTCAACTTGTCAGATAACGTGAAATTCATCAATAAATATCTAGACATTGACACTTTGCTGGAATATCTTCAGATGACAGACATTTATTTATTCACATCTTCTGATCCTAATCAGGCTGTAAGTGGCACCTTTGTTTATGCACTTAGTTGCGGATGCCCAATCATAGCAACACCAATACCTCATGCATTCGAACTGTTGAGTGATAATACAGGTATTATTTTCGATTTCCACGATTCCTTGCAATTAGCTAAATCAACAAATAGTTTATTGAAGGATGAAAAACTACGTATTCAAATGGGGATCTCAGGTTTGCAAAAGACAGCTTTTACAGCCTGGGAAAATACGGCCATTGCCTATACTTTGCTTTTTGAGAAGCTAATGGCTTCCAATGACACCCTGACATATTCATTATCCGGAATCAATCTGGATCATATTATGAGCATGAGCCAAAATTTTGGAATTATACAATTCTCGAAAGGGAATCAACCCGATTTAAATACAGGTTATACTCTTGATGATAATGCCCGTGCGCTTATAGCTCTTTGTATGGTGGATGAGAAGGAAGAACATCCTAAATGTGGAAAATACATTAAGTTGTATTTGGATTTTATCCTGTTTTGTATACAAGATGACGGAACACTGAAAAACTATGTAGACAAGTCTAATAAGTTTACCTCACAGAATAATGACGTCTTATTAGAAGACAGTAATGGCCGGGCAATATGGGCTCTTGGATATTTCATTTGCCATGCGAATGCCTTCTATCAATTAGAGATTACGGAAGCGAAAAAAGCTATTCACCGTACTTTCCCTATTCTTAGTAAGATACAATCTCCCAGAAGCATTGCATTTGTCATAAAAGGATTGTGCTGTTATTACATAAAAGAGCCATCACGTGAGGTATATGACCTTATCCGGATGTTAGCGAACAAATTGACCGGTTTATATCTATCTACGACTGACAACTATTGGAAATGGTTTGAGGCTTACTTGACATACGAGAATGCGATTTTGCCCGAAAGTTTAATATATGCATATAACGTAACCAAAGATGAGCAATATAAAGATATAGCAAAGGAATCGTTTGATTTTCTGTTAGAGAAAATATTCTTTAACCGACAAATCAAAGTCATTTCTAATAATAACTGGTTGAATAAAGGAGAATCAAATACAAAATACGGAGAACAACCTGTTGACGTGGCCGGTACGGTAATAGCATTGTCTGCTTTCTATGATGTATTCCACGAGAATGAATACATCCAAAAACAAAAAGACGCTTTCAGCTGGTTTTTGGGTAATAATCATCTTCATCAAATTATTTATAATCCCGCTACAGGCGGCTGCTATGACGGCTTGGAAGAGAATAACATTAACTTAAACCAAGGGTCTGAGTCCACTGTTTGTTACCTTATGGCCAGACTTTCAATTATAAAAGCGACGTAATCAACGGTGATATATAACGATGATACCCATTTGACAACTTTGTTAGATAGTAATGTTTGAAAATTCTGAAGTTAGATTGATTTCTCTGTATGTGAAATCATGAATGCAAAAATCAGAATTGGATAACATACTGGTGTATCATCTTTATTATTACATGGTTTGTTATGGCAGTAAGGATTTAATTCATATAATAGTATATTTCGCGAAAAATATTTTCATTTATCACCATCGTGACGTTTTTTTATTTAGTTTTGCAGATAATTTATTCTACTTAGTCATCGAAATAATCGATGTAATTGATATTAACGAATATAGGTGAGGTTTCTACTTCACAAAATAAATTAAGATAATGGGGAAAAAGTTATGTCTTAGTATTTATGGGGAACTCTACATGATTGACTTAGAAATGGTTATGTATCTCCAGGCTGACGACCACTACACGGTCGCTTATTATACGTCTGGTACTCATTTTATGGTTCCATTCGGACTTTCTAAAGTTGAAACGGCTGTAGCTGAAAAGCTTGACGGTGACAATTATCTTATCCGTCTCAGTCGGAAGTATATTGTTAACATCCGTTGCATATATCATGTCAATGCTGTCAAACAGGAGGTTCAGCTGGTCGATGCCCAAGGGGTCAGTCATTCGCTTCACTTTCCTAAGGCAGTGCTGCGTAAGTTGATTGACATGCTTAGTTCTAGCTCTGTCAAGCAAGAGGTGCAAGTATCCCAGCCATAATGTATATTCTCGCTTTTGATAATGTAATTGTTCTACAAAAAGGAAGATTTAATATGCCACGTTAAGAATATTTCTGTCAGAAAAAGAAAAGTGTTAAAAATGATGATTCCACGAAATGAAACCGTTAGTTCACGAAAAGCACCCTCTTCTGACGTTATAGAGTTAATTTTATTTTCTACTTTTGCGCAAAATCTAATGCAACGCATTGTGCCTTCATCGCATTTTGTATTACATAGAGACTGAATTTATAAAGAATAATATTATCAATTTAACAAAAAACAGAAAAATTATGAGAAAAAATGTAATGCTTTCTCTTCTCGCTGTCACATCTGCGTCAATGGGAGCCTATGCAGATGCAACTTTGAGTGTGATTCAAAATGCAAAAGTGGGTGACTGGACTGGCTCTAGTTTAAAGTGGGAAGGTGGAATTATCACTTCTCCAAATGGAACGGCAGTATCACAACAGGTTTCATTGTTACCCGGTAAGTATACTTTGAGCGTAACTACGAAAGGTAATGTTAAACTTACGGCACTAGGAGTTTCGTCAACTACAGGAAGTGTAAGTTTTGAGGTTCCTGCTGGCACGTCTGCACAGTCAGTTACGATTACGCTCGTAAGTACTGACGGCAAAGAATTCACGGCTCAAGATTTTGTGTTAACACTGAATTATGACTTTGGGGCTGCAGGAGATTATCTTACGACAGCACTTTCTAAAGTAATTAATAAGATTAGTGTCAGTGATGATGCTATAGCAAAAGCACTTAGAACTAAAGCCACAAACATTGGTGTGGGAATTGATTCTGTCAAGAACTCAACATCTTATGATATATATAATAAATATCAACTTTATTATAAGGGTTATGATAAGTGCACTATTATGCCGAGAATAAACGCATTGAGTGCTGAGGTTGATGCTGCTAATAACAATGATGCTGCTTATCAGAAGTTCATAACAGCTTACAAAACAATATTGTCCGATTTAACCACTACAGAAAAGAAATTAGATGCAGCTTCTGCCTATGCAAAAACAAAATACGCCACCGATACCTTAACTTATAGTAATAATCTCAAAGCAGACAAAACTGCGGCTGATCAAGCATATGCTAAAACAACAGCAGCAAACATCGATGTTACCGCTTTTATAAAGAAATATGATATAACAGCCTTAAACAAAAATATTGATATAGCAAATCTTAATGATTCTGCTTATAATGTGGTTGCACCGTTAATCACTACCTTTAAAGCTAACTATGATGTAGTTCTAAAGAATCTTATCAGTGTATTACCAAGTACTAATGATGTTTATGGCGATATACTTACTAAAGCTCAGAATGAGTTGCTGATTGTTAAAAAAACCGAAGATGCTGCGGAAAAAATCAATGGAACATCTGACAGTCATGACGGTGCCGCAGCAAATATTGAGGGACAAAGTGGAACAAAAGAAATTGTTCTAAAGGCAACTGTTGATATTCAAAGCATAAACACACTTTATACGAATAGTGCTACAAAACTTAAAGGTGCTTATTCTGTAGCCATTGCTGCTGTTACTACAAGACAGTCTGTACTTGATGGCTATTTGAAGACGGCTAATACAATCGGTAAAACCTATACGAATGACAGTACAACAATACAAACGGCTATCAATGCTTTGAGTACTAAGATCGCAACGGCAAATAAGGCTCACACTATTGACACATTGAATTACTCTGGTGACATTCAGAATATCGACAAGTTAGAAACAGCATTTGGCCTTGTTATTACAGCAGCTAAAGTTAATTATGACAACAATACTACGACAGTAACTTTGAATAATGCCCTTACTAAAGCTCTTTCCGATGCTAAAAAGACTGTTGATGGTTATACATCAACCGATAAGGCATATACAGCTAAGGACAGATATCCAAAAGTTTACCAAGCTTTATCTAATCAAATTCAAGGATATATAAAAGGTGCGGCAAATGCATATAAGGCCGGTACTTCCGATAAATATTATAATGCACATCTGGATAGTATTAAAGCTAATGGTACCACTGCTAACGCCATTATTACTTATCAGAATAATGCCAGCGCAGCTCTTACTAAATATAACACGGTTGCACCAGCAATTGCCGGTTATAGAACTCTTTACAATAAGTTGGCTGCAATTGTTACTGATAAGGAGGTGACTAATTCGCATAACGTGACCTACGGAAGTTTACTTATTGGTGCCGATTCAATAATCACTAAGTTGGAGAAAGCTCTTACTGCTGCTGTAGCATTGACAGATAATGAGCACATCAAAGCAATAACGGCAATAACACTCGATCCGACAATCACTACTAATCTTGTGGCTGATACAACAAATTATGTAAGTGATAAGATTGCTTACGATAAGGCAATCTCTTCCCAGGCAGCAACTTCAATGCTGACTCAGGCTAAGACAAGTTTGGACGGTATGACCATTTTGTTGAATTCATATAAGACGATTTACACCCCTGACACCTTAGGCTTATCTTATGAGAAAATTGTTAAAACCACATTAGCAGGACTTATTGGAAGTGTTACTAAAGAAAAGGATGTAGTTGGTAAAATATCTACTGATGATGCAACAAAGGCTATCGCAACTCTTTCTGTAGTAAATGATAGTATATCCCAACTTAACGGATATATTGCATCTATGGAGACTGCTGCTAAAACCGCTATGGCAAATGTAAATGCTAACAAGAAACAGAATACAGACTCACATACTGCATGGCAAGGATTCTATGATAGTCTTAATGGTAATGCCAAGATCAAGGGCGTAGCTGATTTAATAGTCGATCCAAACAAAAATCTTACTTCAACGATTTCTACCCTGAATGGTAATCTTACAACACAAAAGACGGCTATTGATGCTGCGTTTGCAACAGAAACACTTGTCGCAAAATGGAATGACACTAAAGATTCTAAGGGTAATACTGTTAAAGGTATTGGTTCATTGCTTACCGACATTAATACTGATATTACTAAAGCTCGCTCTACAGCAGATGGTTACGCAAAGAACTACTTGGCATATCAAGCAGATACAATGGCTTATAACAAGGCCGCTATCGCAGACAGTATTGTAAGTGCTAACGCTTATGTCTCAGTAAAGGCTACAGGCAGTGCAAAAACTTATTTTACTAACTTACTTTCATCTTATGCCAATCAGAATACAACGATTGCAACAGATATCCAGAATCTCTATGGTACAAGTAAATCAACTACAAGTACTAAACAAACTGAAATAAAGAATCTATCTGCAGCTGTACAAAAGGTTATAGATGCTGTCATTCCAAATGAGACAGCTTATGCTGCTAATGTTAAAGCCATTACTGTTACTCAGAAATCTTGGGATGTCCTCTATGATTCATTGTCTGTCAACGACCAATCAACAGTTGTGCAGGATTATCTGGCTCGGTTAGCTGTACAACAGGCTACTCTTAATGCTCTTAAGGGTAATGTTGATGCTAATTTTGCCAAAGGCACATGCGCTGCATACGATGGTACTGCAAAACAGACAATTGCCTCAGTTAATGCAGCTATCGTTATCATTCAAAATGACCAGATTAAGGGTTATGACGCAGCTATTAAGGAAGATAATGTCAGGCGTTACAAAGCATTCATTGATGCAATGAAAGTAACCGAGGATACATATAGTTCTGCTATTACAACCATCAATGGATTTAATAGTATTAAAAATGCTGATTTGCGTGCTGAACTTAAGTCAATAATAGATGCCAATAAAGCGATCTATGAATACTCATCAAAGATTATTGCTAAAAAGACAGAAGTTACATTTAAGTTTGATAGTATACAGAAACTCACAGATCCTGTCACATTTGATTTGGAAGAGACCTATAAGACAACTGCTGTTGACTACAAAAATAACATAAATGCAGCTTTAGTTAGTTTCACAAACTCTGTAAACCAGAATGCTAAGGCAATTTTTGCAGATAGTCTATCGTATGCAGTAAATGCACTATCGGTTGCTCAGTCAACGATTGCTGCCTACAATCCAACGGTTATCAGTACATCATTCAAGGCAGTTAAGGATACCATTGCATTTGCAAAAGCTGCTGAAAATGAAGTGGATTACGCTATTGTGATAGATGGTATCATCGGCAATTATACTAAAGTGAAGATTGACGCAATGATTGCTGCCGGATATATTAATGCAGCGGCAGCAGAATGGAGTACACTGTTCGATCCTATTAAGGCTAAATATGATAAAGAAATTGGTGTAGTCAAAGGTTATCAATATAAGAACAGCAGTATAGATTATGTGAAGCAGTATACTGATTTGTACAGTGGCAAGATATCTAGTACAGCTAAAAATTCAACAAGTGCATTAGCTAAGTATAATAGTCTTAATGGTCAACTCTACAGTGGGCTTAGTGATATCAAGCAAGATACGATTGATTTTGTCTCAGGAGCTAATACTATTTACGCTAATGCGAAAGCTTACAATGATGGTCAAGTCGCTAATGCAACTGCTTATGCTAAAATGCTGTTGGATATAGATACGGTTCAGACGACATACAATATTGTAGACAAATATGTTTCAGCCTACGTCGTAAGGGATTCATTGCTCGCTAATCTTTCAGCTGCTCAAGGTTACATAACCGGTTTAAAGGAAGATGCTGAAAGTAATAAAAACAATGCAGTAAGTTATCTGCCAACACTGAAGATTAATTGCGACCTGAAGAAAGAGGAGATCAAGAAAATCATTGAGTATGCTAACATGACTGAGGTAAGAGGTCTTGAAAGCGCGATTGGTGTTCTTAAGACAACATACAATACCGCAGCATCCATTAAAGGCATTTCTGACGCAACGATAGTTGCATTCAAGACGAAGATTGATGGTATAGAAAAAGGTGTTGGTGTATTAAAGGATACGGTAAATAATTCCAACAAACAGGATACATTGCAGGTGGGTCTTCTTGCAATGGAGAACACTATTGCCTTGACTCGTTCAGGTATCACTAATTATTATAATAGTCAACTGGCTGTTAATGCTTATAATACCCTTACTGCTGCAGCTAAGGCTGTTGGTGATAACTATAATAATGAGGTTGCTTTATTGAATAGCTATGCTAACTCTGTTCAGACTGCTTATAGAGGTCGTCTTACTAATGTTAACACAGTCATTGCAGGTATTCAGAAAGATATCGAAAGTAGGAATATAGCAAATACAATTTTGTTCTACAACGATGGTTTGACAAATGCAATCAAAGTCATTGCTGACAGTTTAACGGATGTAACAGCAGAAATCGCTGTAGCTCAGGCTCCGATTACTATGAACGAGAATATGTTTGTGAAACTTACAGGTGAGGCTAATGTATTCAGCGGAAAGGTAACATCAATCAAGGGTAAGCTAGATGGTTATATTACAAAAGGCAAATATGACTATACACCAGAATTTACCGCTATCACCGACCTTATTAAGAATGATACCACTGCTTTAAGAACTGCTTATAAAAATGTGTCATTAACAGCAGCAAGCAAGCTTACAGATTCAACAGCGATAGCTACCAAGTTGATTGCGCTCGAAAGTAAAGTTGATCACAATGAGTCTGATTCTCTGATAAAGAATCTTGGCACGTCGCTTAATGCTGCTTATGCTGTATTCGTTAATAATAAGTATACAACAGATGATGCTAAAACGTTGAATGATGCTTATACTTCTATTGGTAAAGCTATTGACCCCCTCAAGAAATATAATTCAGATGCATATAATACGGGGGTCATTAGTAAAGACGTAGATGGAAATGGTCTGAAAGATGATAAGGGTAAGACCGTAAGTACTAAGAACATTAATTACTTATCTGAGGCTGACGCAGTAGTCTTCGGAAAGATAGCTACTCTTACAGCCAATGTCAAAGATTACATTGATGATGTTAATAGTGACAATTACATGCTCGGTGATGTTACGAATGATGGTTCTGTTCTCGTTGACGACTACAATACCATTAAGGGATATGTACTTGCACCGACAACGGCTCCTACTTCCGGACGGGCTTTGAATGCTGCCGACGTTAATGGAGATGGAAAGATCAATATCGGTGATGTCACAGCTGTAGCCAACATTATTATTAATAGAGGTTCTGCCGCAAGAGCCAGAGCAATGCGTGTCGCTGCTGTCGCTTCCACCGATGCTATCACACTCTCTTCAGCAAGTGAAGGCACAATACAGCGTATCGCAATCAATCTCAAGAACAGTACAGCTTATGTGGCTTGCCAGATGGATATCAAGTTGCCTTCAGGCATGACTCTTGTTGGCGAAAGCCTTAGTGGCAGAGCAAACGGTCATACGTTGAGTTCTAATGATTTGAGCGATGGTTCACACCGTGTGGTTATCAGTACTGTTGAGAACAATAGTTTCAACGATTCCGAGAGCGCAATCCTCTATCTTGATGTAAATACGGTAAGTAGCAATGATATAGACAAGGCATCAGTATCGAACGTCATGTTCACGGATGCCGAGGCGCGTGTCTACAACTTTGCTGACCTGACATGTGGATCTGCTACGGAAATCAACGGCATAAAGGCTGACCAAGGTATAGGTTCCAAGATATACTCTGTTGGAGGTAAGCTGTTGAATGCTCTCCAGAAGGGTGTCAACATCATCCGTAACGCTGACGGTTCTACAAAGAAAATTATTAATAAGTAATCGCACAGTTACATTTATTTCTCTATAAGGCGTGGCTGCCACGTGAGGTATGCCACGCCTTAAATATTTAAAGGCAAAAAACAAAATAAAAATATCATAAAATTATGAATAAGAATAAATACACATTCATGGAAGGTCTTATGTATAAGGTCTTACTTGTTATGTTGTTTGCTTCAACCGGTATTGTTAATGTGATTGCGGGAAACACTGTGCAGATGGATGCTTTCTCTATCAAACCCGGAGAGACAAAAGTAGTTGCTGTCAATTTAAACAACAGTGATGCTCTGACTTCTCTACAGATGGATTTGACTCTTCCTGCGGGACTTTCATGTACCGCAATTGCACGTAATGAAAGCAGGCTTGGTCATGACGAAGATAATCGTTATGAACAGAGTGTGACCCTTACACCATCACAAACTAACAGCAATGTCTATGGCGTAACTATACTGACCAATAATGGTACTCCTTTCGTTGATAATTCGGGTGCACTGGTATATTTGACAATAAAGGCAGCAGGCTTTAATACTTCGGGCACTATTAAGATTCAAGGAATTATTGGAAGTGACTCTCCAAAGAGTGGGTTGTCAAATAAATATCTTATAGCGTCTTCTACAGCGACAGTTGCTCCTCAAGTCGCCAAAGTCAGCACTTCTGAAAGCTCTTTCTCAATCAAATCTGACGGTACCTTGAAAGAGATTGATGTACAGCTCAATAACGATATTACTCTTTATGGTTTACAGGCTGATATCACACTGCCTGCGGAAATGTCTATAGATACTAAATCCAATGGTGATTTTCATTTCTATTATACAGACAGACTACCTCAAAGTTTCAGTATAGGTTCAAGTGTATTGTCTTCTCAAAAGGTAAGAGTCGCTATCGCTTCTCCTTCTCATGAGGCTATCACTGGAAAATCCGGTACTCTTTTTTCATTCAAGGTGAAGGCCGGTGAAACGCTTGTCGAGAATTCAAATATCATTATTGACAATGTCATTGTTTCGGATACTAATGATGTGGCTTATAACCTTCTTCAGAGTGACACAATTAATGTGACAAATCAGACGATTGCTGACAATGGGGCAAAGAAGGCTGCCAATGACACTGCTAATACAAAACTGACAGCTGTAATTGCTGCCGTTCAGGTTAAGTTCGATGCCGCAAAGACAAAGATTGCTACTGATTATAAGAACGTAGCTGACAAGTTCGTTACTGTTGAAGATTCAATACAGAAAGTAATAACTTTTAAAACAGATTCAGTAAAGGCAAAACATGATGCCGTAGAACTGACAGCAGAGAGTACAGTTAATACAGCTGATGTAGAGGCTGCCATAACTAAACTTATTGCTGACGCTACAGCTGCCGAAAAAGCACTCTCTATCCTTGGTGATGTCAACGGTGACGGCTTTGTGAAAGTCAATGACTACAATGCTATTAAGAATATTGTTCTTGAAATTGCTGCGATGCCCGAAGTCGGCACTAAGGAATTTTATGCAGCTGATGTAAAAGCTGACCAAGTAATTAACATCGGTGATGTTACGGCAATTATCAAGATTATCAATAATGTATCAACCCCCGCTTCCGGAGCAAAGGCTATGCGTACAACATCTGTCGTAGCTACCGCTGACGCAATCTCACTCTCTGCTGAAGGCGAGGGCAATACCCGGCGTATAGCAATCAACCTCAGCAATTCTATCTCTTATGTAGGTTGTCAGATGGATATCAAGCTGCCTGCAGGTGTGACTCTCCTTGGAGAAAGTTTGAGCAGCAGAGCTAACGGACATACCTTAAGCTCTAACGACTTGAGTAATGGACTCCATCGTATTCTTGTAAGCGATATAAGTAATAATGAGTTTGGTAGCAACGAAGGCGCATTCGTATACCTTGATGTGGCTGTCACAGGCAATAGCAGTGTCGATGACATCGTTGTCTCAAACATCTTGTTCACTGACGCTGATGCAAGTATCTATCATTTCGCTGAGCTGTCAAACAGTACTACCGGCATCAATACAGTAATGAGTGAGAGCAATGGTTCTAAAATTTACTCTGTAGGTGGTAAACTGATGAACACGATTCAGAAGGGTGTCAACATCATCCGTAACGCTGATGGTTCTACCAAGAAAATTCTTAAGAAGTAATCGCACAATTACATTTTTTCTCTATAAGGCGTGACTGTCACGTGAAGATGTTCACGCCTTAACATTAAAGACAATAAAAAATTAAAACCAAATTTCGTAAAATATGAATAGAAATATACCCTCCATCATGAGTGGACTTACATTGAAGTTCTCACTTATGCTGTTGTTTGTCTTAATAAGCATTACAAATGCTTTTGCTGACAACAAATTGAGTATTGATAACTTTTCGATCAAACCGGGTGACACGAAAGAAGTGGCAGTCAATCTGGACAATAGCGATGCGATGACATCCCTGCAGATGGACGTACAGTTGCCTTCAGGACTGGCTTGTACAGCTGTAACTTATAATCAGGACCGTCTTGACCGCAGTGAACAGACTATCACTTTAACACCTCAGGCTACAACCGGACTTTATCGCGTCGGAATTTTCACTATCAATCAGACCAACTTTGTTGGTAACTCCGGTGCTTTAGTCTATCTGACGATCAAGGCTGATGCGGATTTTAAAAATAAATGTACCATCAATATCTTAAACGCGTCTGCCAGTGATATTAAAGCAGCCAATATTCCAATACCAAGCTCTACCGCCGAGGTGAGTCCGATAGTAGAGGCTGTGGCTAAGATCTCAACAGGTGTCGCTTCGATGTCTGTCAAAAACGATGGCGTATTTAAAAAGATTGATTTTAATCTTGACAATAGCATCGTTATATATGGCTTGACAGCCGAAATTTCTTTGCCTCAGGGACTTTCCATGGAGACATTGAAGAGTGGCGCAAACAAATTCATCTACACAGACAGACTTCCTTCAGACTTTTCTATCAGCTCAAATGTCTTATCAAACGGTAAGATACGTGTCCTTATCTCCGGCACTTCGGGAGCTCCTATCTCCGGAAAGACCGGTACTCTTTTCTCTTTCAACGTGAAAGCGGGTGAAGGACTGACTGATAATTCTACTGTCACTATTGACAATGTGATTTTGTCAGATGCTAATGATGATACATATAGCCTTGGGCAGGCTGCAACAGTTGATGTGATTAATTATACCTCTGTTTATGCACAGTTTGACACTCTTAATGCTGCGTATAAAAACGCTATAAATAAGATAAATGCTGAGGATGTTAATGTCAAAGATACAGCTTCTGTTGTAAATGCAGAAAAGGCTGTTGCTGACCAGATAGCTGCTATCACTAAGTCTCTTGATAAGTCTTATGCCAATGTTTCTCTTGTTTCAGATAAAGAGACTCTTTTAGCCAGTATGGCAGAGGTTTCAGTATCAATTACAAAAATGATTGAAGACGCTGCTGTCGCAGAGAAAGCATTTGTTGACACAAAGACAAAGAAAGAAGCTAATGAGGCTGCTAATACGAAGTTGACCGCTGCCATCGCTGCCGTTCAGGCTAAATTGGATGCTGCAAAGGCCACTATGGCTAAGGACTGCAAGGATGTATTTAGCCAGTTCGTTCCTGCTGAGGATGTAATTCAGGAAAAGATAGATTCCATTACGACATCTGTAAAGGTTCTGTATGACGCAGTAAAACTGACAGCAGAAAGCACTGTCAGTACAGCAGATGTTGAGACTGCTATAACAAACATGGTAGCAGATGCTAAAGCGGCTCAGAAGATTCATGATACACTTACCGGTATCAATGATGTTGTCACTAGTGATTCTGGTGCACAGTTCTTCTCTGTATCTGGTCAGAAGTTGAGTGCTCCTGTTAAGGGTGCTGTTAACATCGTTAAGTTCTCCAATGGTCAGACCAAGAAGATATTTGTAAAATAAATTATATTATGGGATTCTGTGAGAATGTCATAAGATGATTTATTAGATATATTAAATGCCAGGCACAGTCGGAGTGTGAAAAGATAATTTCCATCCGCTTCGGCTGTACTTTTTTGTGTATTTGTAATAAAATTTTTGAATCTTTTACTGAGAAATATTTGTTCTTTTGTTTTGTCTGTCATGTTGAAATGTTTAGATATTCGGAAATTATAATATTACAAAGACTATTGTATAGCGTGACATAAATGTCGCCATATTAAATCAACGTTGAAAGTCTTTCAATTAGGAATAGAAATATGTTAAAAGTCATAACGTGGCGAAATTAAAATTACAATTCACAAAAATGGTTCTATCTTATAGTTCCTGATAAAGTTTATTTCCTAATTTTGCAAAAAAGAAGATACTGTGTATAATGCTTTCATAGCGTATTGTTAAGTATAGATACTGAATTTATTAAGAATAATAGTATTAATCCTTTAAATAGAAAAATCATGAAAAAATGTAGTGTATTCCCTTCTTGCTACTATGTCTGTAATTAGAGAAAGAACATAGGTGCAACTTTATGAAAAAGTATACTCCGCAGATCAGATAACCAATCTGAATGTTGCCTTGGCAGCTGTTGAACAGGCCGATATCCGCCCGGAAGGACGCTATTTGCAGATTGCTGTACATTGTATTACAACCGATAAAGATTGTCGTGGTAAATACGAATTGCTCTGTAGTAACATATTCGAAGATCTCACTCTTTTGAAAGTCGCCAAGGCAGAAGGCCCGGAATAGGCTGTTTAGAACTTGATTTTTTGATAAGAACAAACAGTTAGAACAATAAAAATACGTGAAATGAAAATTAGAAAGTTACTTTTATTTTTGTAGCAAGCATTGCTAATACGTCAACAGTTCAAACGATAGCCTTCAAGAGTAATTTCTCTTCTGACACATTTAATATGAAAGGTTATAAAGCATCTACCTTTGGTATAAGGCAGTCTGCGTTTAATGGAGAATGACAGTACAAGATTTTTTTATCTACAAACCGGCAGCAAAGATCATAGTAGATTTTCCTCTGAGTAAATATCTTCTATTGTATCAAAGATACAAATAAACTGAAAATGAATTCCCAAGAATATCTTGATCGTGAAGATACTTATGATTTGGTATTTTTTCTTACCAAAACTACTGATGATTATTTATGTATCAAAATAGAGATAAATGGATGGGTGCTTCGTTTGAATCAAATAATGCTAAAATAAAATTAGAGTGATAAAAAACGTGATACACTATTTCTGCATGATGTTGCTATATTTGAGTGTGATACATGTGTACTCGTCAATTTTATGCCTCACATCGTAATACTTACTATAAATATTTTAACATACTAGTGCATATGATACATATTATATTTAGAATAAAATGAAGAATAACAAAAAACATAGAAGAAGTCATGATTGGTATCTTGAAAGTCAGAAGAAGCATAAAAGAGAAAAGTATTGCTTTTATATTTTATTACTTATAGCGATAATAATGTTCGTTTTTACTGTGTATATTACCATAAGAGATTAATAATTAATTCTATTTATAATTGTATTTAGTTTTTCAAACACGAGATACTCTATTTTTCTTAAGGCTGCTTTAGTGGAGAGGTCTTACGTGAGTAGGAACCTCTCTTTTTGTATGCCCAGCATGGGCGTACGCTATAGGTTGCAAGTCCCGAATGAACTCTAATAGTGGAAATCATCAGCCAAGAGCAAGGATGTCCATAGCGATGTGGTATTTGAAGGAAGCTTACGACAAATTCCAATACACCCTCCATGGAGAAACACTCGAGAAAATGAAGATTAAGATACGGGAATTGACCAGCCGTAGTAATGGCTGGGAATATGAATACCGAAAACAACGTCTTCAATGGTATATCCGTGGATGGTCGAACGACTTTCGCCTTGCCAACTACAAGAACAAGGTTGAGAAGGTGCATTCGCATGTGTATATGAAAAAGCTGGAAACGTGTGAGAACCCGATATGCAAATCTGATGAAACTCTTGCATAACATAAATCGTGTTCGAATAACCGCGTTCTGCCGTAAAAGCTATTGGCGTATGTCGGTACATCCAAGTGTATACGATGGTTTGCCGGATTATAGACTACTGAAAGCAGGCTATCCGACTTTTGGTATGTATTACCATCATTAGGCTTTACTGTAAGGCTTATTAGAGAACCGCCGAATGCCGAGCGGCGCGTACTGTGGGATGAGAGGACAATAATCCCTCATTTCCTACTTAATATAATTATATCTTTCTGTTATAAATCTTATCCATAATTATATAACAAGTTATTCTTTTTTATCTTATCTTTGCATCATTAAAAGAGGATAAAATATGAAAAAGAAACAGACATTTCCTGTCATCGGGTTGGGATGCGCATCGTGTGCGGCAAAGGTAAACAGCGTCTTGAACGGTCAGAAAGGTGTCATTGAGGCTAATGTCAATCTGGCTGCAGCAACGGCTCTCGTGGAATATGACCCTAAGGAATGTTCGGTCGAGTCGCTGAAGGTTGCAGTACAGGCTGCCGGCTATGACTTGATGATTGATGTGGCTGAAGATAAGACCGAAGAGGTGGTGGAGCAGGTGCATGCTGATAAATATAAGATGCTGAAACGGCAGACGATAGGTGCTGTTACACTATCCGTGGTTATCATGGTGGTGAATATGCTTTTTATGGATTCCACCGTGATGAAATATGTGGAGTGGATATTATCTTCGATAGTCATTTTCTTTTTCGGCAGGAATTTCTATATCGTGGCATGGCGGCAGTTGAAACATCGCTCAGCAAACATGGATACGCTTGTAGCGAATAGTACCGGTATCGCTTATCTCTTCAGCCTGTTCAATCTTTTTTTCCCGAACTTCTGGCTGTCACGCGGCATAGAGCCACACCTTTATTTTGAGGCAGCGAGCGTTATCATTGCCTTTATCCTGCTTGGCCGATTACTTGAGGAGAGAGCAAAACAAAAGACTTCTTCGGCAATAAAGAAACTTATGGGATTGCAACCGAAGACTGTGACTGTTGTCACTGCTGCCGGTGAACGCACTGTTCCGATCGAGGAGGCTCGCCCGGGGGATGTGATTGCGGTAAAGCCCGGTGAACGGATTGCCGTGGACGGTACGGTGAGCGAAGGTGAATCATACGTTGATGAGAGCATGCTCAGCGGTGAGCCTGTGGCTGTATTGAAGAAGAAGACTGAGAAAGTGTATGCTGGTACGATCAATCAGAAAGGGGCATTCTGTTTCACTGCCGATAAAACGGGTTCAGATACAATGCTTGCACAGATCATTCGTATGGTACAGGACGCTCAAGGCAGTAAAGCACCTGTGCAGAATCTTGTGGATAAGATTGCCGGTGTGTTTGTTCCGACAATCATCATCTTGTCTTTACTGACGTTTGCTGCATGGATGATATTGGCACCGACCGACGGTTTCACCCATGGCCTGTTGGCGATGATCACAGTACTCATCATAGCATGTCCCTGTGCGCTGGGTTTAGCCACTCCTACGGCAATCATTGTCGGCATAGGCAAGGGAGCAGAACAGGGCATACTTATTAAGGATGCCCTGGGACTGGAGGCCGCCCGCAAGATCGATGCCATCGTACTCGATAAGACCGGCACGGTAACCGAGGGTCGTCCCGTGGTGACCGACAGCGAATGGGCAGCGAAGAATATTGATGATGAATCCATCTTATATAGCATTGAAAGGCTTTCAGAACATCCTCTGGCTGAGGCTGTGGTGAAGAATCTGGATGGTGCGCAACAAATTTCTATTTCTAATTTTATCAGCATCTCCGGAAAGGGCGCGAAGGGAACGGCGAATGGCGTTACGTATTTTGTTGGTAATGATGAACTGCTAAAGGAAAACGGTATAATCATTGACAGTAAACTTCAGAGTAAGGCCGATGAGTGGACCGGGGAGGCAAAAACAGTAATATGGTTCGCTAACTCAGTAAAGGCACTGGCTGCCTTTGCTATTATAGATAATATCAAAGTGTCATCGCCTGCGGCAGTGGCTCAGTTGCATGACATGGGCATAACGGTGTATATGCTTACAGGTGATAATGCCGATTCTGCGCGCGAGGTGGCGCAAAAAACCGGTATACATCATTTCCGATCGGGTGTGCTTCCGCAGTTTAAGGCAGAGTTTGTCAGACAATTGCAGACAGAAGGTCATAAGGTGGCGATGGTGGGCGACGGTATCAACGACAGTGCCGCGCTGGCGCAGGCGGATTTAAGTATAGCAATGGGCAAGGGTAGTGATATCGCTGTGGATACGGCAATGGTAACTATCTTATCTTCGGACCTGTTAAAAATACCGGAGATCATTCATCTTTCGCACTTCACCATACGTACCATCCGCCAAAATCTTTTCTGGGCATTCATCTATAATATCATCGCCATACCGATAGCTGCGGGCGTACTTTATCCCGTCAACGGCTTCCTGCTTAACCCTATGATTGGCGGTGCTGCCATGGCGTTCAGTAGCGTGAGCGTGGTGACAAATAGTCTGCGACTGAAACGGAAGAATATAAATGTAAAATAAATATCTGAAATATTATTTTTCTGACAGAATTTTTTTGAGTTTTATCTTCAATCTCACCTTTTTATACTTAAATTATTGATATATAGAGAACTTTCTAGGTGAGATTAGGGTGAGATTAAGGTGAGATTGAACGCTATTTTAGGAGCATTGTGCTTTCTTGTTCTATCATTCTTCTCTTTCATGATTCTTATTTATTTCTTATAATGTAAATAAAAATACATGTTATTATTTTCTACATAATCTTTTGCTTATCAATATAAATGTAAAATATAATCAATACTATTCTATTTGCTAATCTAACGTCTTATCTTTTAAGTTAAAAGTAAACTACTTTTAAGTTGAAAGTTAATACCTTTTAACTTAAAAGACAGATCAATCTTATAGCTATTGTAAAGTGACCACTTAGCGTATGTTACGGTATTGCATACATACCATAAATGGAGGTATGATCGTTTAAAATAGATTTCAATCTCACCCTAATCTCACCTTAATCTCACCCAATTAAAACATTGGTTAACAACTATTTAGATGTAAAAAGGTGAGATTGAAATTAAAAATAGATTTTTATTTATAAGATATTTATTCCAGCAAATTCTTTAAACTATCTTTATTAGTAATCATGTAAAGAAATATGTGTATTAATATGGGATGTATAAAATATCACCATTTTATTTGTTAATTCACTACGTTCACATGCAGTATTTTGTCAGTTCATGTATTTATATAACAAGCAGAAGATATAAATATGAAAGTAAGATATAGAAGAGTCGTGCAGTTATTGGCTTCAGGTGTACTCGCCCTGTTGGGCTTTTCCGCATGCTCAGACGAAAACGGGGTAGATGAATACGGTACACCAACGATAAGTTATACAACCAGTGGCTTGGTGACGGATGAAAGCGGAACCCCAATTAAGGGAATTCAAGTGGTGGATAACTATGCGTATGCCCAACCTGATATAACTTATTCTGATGCGAAAGGTGAATTCACTATCGTAAAGGGTCAAGTGACAGGGTGGAAGGATGAAAACTTTAAGTCATATCAGATAAAGTTTAAGGATGTGGATGGTGAGTCAAACGGTTCTTTCAAGAATGATTCGGCATCCATCAATGAGATGACCCTGAAGCAGACAGAAGATAAAAATGGAAGTTGGAACTTCGGCTCTTATTCAATATCTTTATCCAAAAAGTTGAAAAAGGCCGATGGCTCAAAATGAAATAATCCCTTTAAGCCTTCGTCGTCGCCTTGCGTTGGATATCACAAGTAAGGTTTATGACCATCGTGTGGAGGAACATCAGTTGCGTCAACTCTTTTGGGAGTGTACCCTGAAGTGTAATCTGAACTGCCGCCATTGCGGCAGCGACTGCAAGACGATAGCCGGACAAAGGGATATGCCAATGGCGGATTTCCTGAACGTACTCGATCAGGTGAAGACACATACCGACCCACATCATGTGTTTGTAGTGATTACCGGCGGTGAACCGCTGATGCGTGACGATCTCGAGGAGTGCGGACGTGAAATCTTTAAGCGCGAGTTTGCATGGGGAATGGTAACAAACGGTCTTTACCTTACTCGCGAACGGTTTAACGCTCTTCTTCAGTCGGGGCTTCGTACAATGACGGTAAGCCTCGATGGTGACGAAGCCGATCATACATGGATGCGGCGTAATCCTCATAGTTACGAGATGGTTCTTAATACGATCAAGATGGCCGTTAGGGTAGAGGGGTTCATCTTTGATGTGGTGACCTGTGTGAATCGTCGTAATTACTCTCATCTGAATGAGATAAAGGAATTACTAATCAGCAACGGCGTGAAGAGATGGCGCGTATTTACCGTGTTTCCTGTAGGCAGGGCAGCCAATGAACCAGAATTGCAGTTGACCAGTGATGAGTTTCGGGGCGTGTTCGAGTTTATTAAAAACACGCGTAAAGAGGGGCAGATTGCTTTGAGTTATGGCTGTGAAGGATTCCTGGGCAACTACGAAGGTGCTGTGCGTGATAATTTCTTCTTCTGTAATGCCGGTGTGAATACGGCATCCGTGCTTAGTGACGGTTCCATATCCGGATGTCCCAGCATACGGGCCAATTATCATCAGGGGAATATCTATGAAGATGATTTCTGGGAGGTGTGGAACAGCCGGTTCGATCAATATCGTAACCGTGAATGGATGAAAACGGATGAATGTAAGGCGTGCAAATATTTTAGATATTGTCGTGGAAACGGCATGCACCTACGTGATGATGACGGTAAACTGTTGTTCTGTCATCTGAAACGGTTGACTTCTGAGTAAATTCGTTCCTCATTTATTTTGTATTGTCTTCGGTTTTCACTACCTTTGTAGGAGAATGTAATGAAGAATAAAATAAAAAATATTCTGTATTACGAGAGTAATACAGAAACAATATATAATTATGCACATCGCCATCATCGGTGCGGGAGCGGCAGGCTGCTTCACGGCCATCAATCTGAAACGATTGAATCCTCATGTAGATATAACAATCTTTGAAGGTGGAGTAAAACCGCTGGCAAAGGTGTCGATAACCGGTGGAGGACGTTGCAATCTTACCAACTCTTTTGAGGATGTAAAGAATATTGCATCCGTTTATCCGCGAGGTGAACGGTTGATGAAACGGCTTCTGCATGAGTTTAGTCATGAGGATACTTATCAGTGGTTTGAACATGAAGGTGTAAGACTGGTAACTCAGGATGACGGATGCGTATTTCCTCAATCCCAGGATGCAATGGAGATAGTGAAGACACTGACGCAACTCATGACAAAGCATGGTGTCATTCTTAAGACAAGGCATAAGGTGAGACATATTGAGAGGCATGATGTGAAAGATTTCTCAATGGAGCAAGAGGGTGGCTTTCATGTTCATTTCACCGATGCTCAGATACCGGCAGTTCATGCTGATGTTGTTGTCGTAACCACTGGAGGCCAGCCGAAAACGGAAGGTATGAATATGCTTAAGGATTTTGTTCTTGATATTGTCAGTCCCATACCATCGTTATTCAGCATATGTCTACCTGACCATCCGATAAGAGAACATACCGGTACTGTGGTAAATGATGTGGACGTGTGTATTATCGGTACAAAACATAAAGCATCTGGTGCGTTACTCATTACGCATTGGGGAATGAGCGGACCTGCAATATTGAAATTATCGTCTTATGCTGCACGAACATTGCACGAAAATGATTATCAAGCGCAACTGTCAGTCAACTGGTTCGGTGGAAGTAATGAAGCAGAGGTAATGGAACATTTGGGCGGTATCGCTCAGAATAATCCTCAGAAGCAGATGTCCACGGCCCGCCCATATCATATAAATAGTAGTCTATGGAATCATTTGCTTATTCAGTGTGGATTTAATCCGGCCCAGAGATGGTGTGAACTAAGTCGTAAGGGGTATAACCGTTTGGTCAGTACTTTAACCAACAATCTTTATACTATTGATGGAAAGAACCGCTTCAAAGAAGAGTTTGTGACATGCGGTGGTGTTTCGCTTAGCAACGTTAATTCTGGAACACTTGAATGCCGCACCTGCCATAACCTATACTTTGCCGGTGAGATATTGGATGTGGATGCTGTCACCGGTGGTTTTAATTTGCAGGCTGCATGGACAATGGGATATGTCGTTGCAAAAGCAATTGCTTCAAAGTTGTAAAGTTACATTCGGAAGGTTTGTTATTAATGTGGTCTGGTTCAGTAGAGTCAGTCCACCATCCGTCGAAGTCCATCTTATACATCGGGGTGAGATATTTCATCCATTGCGGGTCACGCATTTTGTTGATGTAATGAGGGCTTATAAAGTGCATTGCATTCCAGTTACTGTCGTATCCCCAGTATTGTCAGTCCTGCATGATGCCGTCGAGCGGCACTTGTTGCTCACGGTATTTATCGAGCACGTCGCACAGCTCATCACTGCTGGATATGAATACTGTAAGCAGATGGTGACGGTAACTGACAGAATCTTGATAACATTCCGCATCTCTTTTCCTCTAGGTACCTCTTTATTTTAGTCTTTTGCGTACGTTTTTGTCGATGAATTCATTACGCTTGCTGTCTACACCATTCGTGAGATTAAGATTGCGTCCGTCGTTCATTCCACGTTTTACAGCTTCACTGTTTGATGAATATCGTGTGCTAGTAGTGCGAATCCTACCCTGATTTTCACGAAACCAGTCCGTAAGTTTACTTTGTGTTCTCAGGGTGAGGTCATGAATGCCTGCAGCCGACTGTTCGCTGTCTTTTTTCAAAGTCTCTGCCAACCCGAATGTGCATCCCAGAAGGTAATTGTCGAGCCACCTTGTATATGGCTCAGGCCGGTACTGATCTCTTGATATTCTGAATGAACGTATGTATTCGATATAACGTGTCTTACTAAGCGGGAAGAGGCGGTTGCAGAACACATCGTGAACGTATCGCGCAGAATCTGTATTGATCTTTGTCCCCACAAGTCTCATCTTTCCATAACCGTATTGCTCATCTCTTGTTCTTACGGCAAGACAGAAAAAATGTTCAGCGAGTACGGCCCAGAGTTGTTTCTCCCATGCAGGAATGCGTGTTCCGTGCATGTATGTTCCATCTTCTTCTGTGTAAAGGATTGTGTCATCTTCACTGAATGGTGCATCTTCCGGTACATCCTCCATCGTGAGATTATACTCCACTAGCAGTTTGTGAATGATCAGTGCTGCCTTATATGCTTCACCTTCACTACCAATCTCCTCTGCACTCTGTCGCAAATTCTCCAATTTGCGTATCTTTTCAAGTATTTCTTGTTCTTTTGTCATTATGATCTGCGATATTCAGACGGCGATATGCCGACGTGGTCCTTAAAGTATTTGCCGAGAAACGACTGATTAGGAAAATTGAGATTCTGTGCAATCTCTTTGATGCTCATGGTCGAATTCTTAAGTAGCACACGAGCTTCTAACACTACATAATTGTTAATCCACTCGTTTGGCGTACGTCTACTCACCTGCTTGATTGTTTCCGAAAGGTATTTAGATGTAATACATAACTGCTCTGCATACCAACTTACGCGACGCTCCCTTTTATAATTAGCTTCTAAAAGAGGCAGAAATTTAGAAAATATAGCCTCGGCACGCGTTTGATTTTTATTGCTGGTCTGTTGTTGCTGATAGATGATATTCGTTATGTCGTAAATCATTGCAAGAAGTAACGATCTGACAAGGTCTTTACGGAAATAATTGTTTTTGTCTCCAACTTTCTTCTTAAGAATTGCGTAATACTCTTCCAGCAGTTCGACTTCTTCAGCATGAAGACTTATGATAGGATGGTTACGTGTGAAAAGGAACAATGATACTAAATCATGAATACCTTTCACTACCTCATTGAAGAAATTCGTGGATATAAAAAGAAATATGCATTTGAAGTTAGGACTTACCATATAACTGTCAATAACTTGTCGGTTGTGGATGACGATGGTGTCATACGTATTGATAAGTCGTTCTTCTGTATCTACTGAATATTGGGCTTTCCCACGAAGGCAGAGGCCTAATACGTAACAGTTTACACGGTATGGATTGTTGGGTATATGTATATCTTCGATGTTGTCGAAGAGGACCAGATCGTCTTCTATTGAGTAACTCTGAATGACGGCCTTTGCATCGGCAATATTGATATCTTGAATAGATGTATTGTTCATTTTTCGTGGAAATTTATGCAAATATAAATAATTATTATAACATATAAAAGAAAAATATAGAAAAATGACCATTTGTTCTATAAAATGGAATATCCTTTATCCGAGCTTTTTGGGTAATTTTGCAGCGAATACGAAATTAACTTTTATGAAGCGGTTGTTATTTATAATGAGTTGTGCTCTTTTTGTAAGTTGTGATATGATTGATTATCATCCTTATGATGTTGACATATCCGGTGAGTGTGGTGTAAATGATAAGAATATAAAGATTATTGAGTCATCGTGCTTTGCTAAAGATACCATACGTGTAGTGTTTACCGGCGATACTCAAGGCTGGTTTGATGATACAAAAGATATGGTGAAGAGTATTAATAATCAGAAGAAAATAGATTTCGTCGTGCATGGAGGTGATCTTACTGATTTTGGAATCACTAAGGAGTTTGAGTGGCAACGTGACATATTGAATGGCCTTGATATTCCTTATGTCGTGATCATAGGAAATCATGACTGTTTAGCTAACGGTGAAGATACATATAATGCAATCTTCGGAGATACAGACTTCTCTTTTATAGCAGGTCGCATAAAATTCGTATGTCTGAATACAAATGCTTTTGAATATGATTATTCTTCAGCAATCCCCAACTTCAGTTATATGGAAAATCAAGTTACAGCCGACTCTGCTGATTTTGACAGAACTGTTGTTTGCATGCACGCCGGTCCTTACTGTGAACAATTTAATAATAATGTAGCAAAGCCGTTTGAATATTATGTGCGTATGTTCCCAAATGTGCTTTTTTGTACGAAAGCACATGATCATCAACTGACAGTTGATAGCCCATTTAATGACGGTATTATGTATTATGGCAGTGATTGTGCCAAAGATCGTAACTATTTACTTTTTACAATAACCTCCAACGGATATAATTATGAAGTCATATATTTCTAGAAAGATAGCTATTGTTTTACTTCTTGTCTGTTTTTCGTTGCCCGCTGTGTCAAATGATTCCTTAAATGTTAATAATGACAGTGCTCTCGTGGAAATACCGTCTCACATGAGTAGATATGATAAGCGTCAGCATCGCTATCGTAAGAATTGGGCTATGCTCATTCCAACGCAGGCTGTTATCCAATATGCTGGTAATATGGGATTTATATCTACGGGTATTGGATGGGATTATGGCAAGCATCGTCAGTGGGAGACACAATGGATGTTTGGCTTCTTACCGAAGTTTAAATCAAAAAGGGCTAAGGTTACAATGACAGTAAAGGAAAATTATATGCCTTGGAGTTTTGAATTAGGTGATGGATTCTCTGCGGAGCCGTTGTCATGTGGGTTATATGTAAATACAATCTTCGGACATGAATTCTGGACAAAACAACCTGTCAGGTATCCGAATAAATATTATATGATATCAACAAAAATCCGACCGAGTATTTTCGTAGGTGAACGTGTGACGAAACAAATTCCTGAAAACAAGCGTAAGTTCATGAAAAGTGTTACAGTCTATTATGAGATGAGCACTACAGACACATATCTTCTCATGCGATTGAGAAACCACTGCATTAAATTTGAGGATTTTGTCAGTCTTTCATTCGGTGTTAAAATACAACTATTGTAATATCTTCTGATCAATATTATTACCTTTTTATTGCCAGATCGGGTGGAGAGGACACGGTCGGGTATGTTTTTGTCATATGCTAGCCTTTTGGACTTTTTAGCTATTCCTTAAATTTCGTCTAACATGTTCCAGATAGCGAATCACCAGGGTCAGATTTGTTATTCAGTCTATAATCAATAAAGAATTACTGCTTTTTTATAATATCTTAAATTTTTTATGTAACTTTGCAAACGATGAGTTTAATGTGTTGCTATAAATATTTGTATGTTGGCTGAATGCTTCTGATATATTTCTAAACTAAATTCTCACGCCACTTCAGGTAGTAATAGGTGTTGGATATAAGGTACTCGTCATTCTTTAGAGCATGTCTAATTCTTTGATTATAATTTAATTAAATTCGTTTTAACGGAATATTGTCAAATGAAAGGTATATATAGATTTATAAAATGGTGCTATGTTTTCATTGTAATTTTAATATGTTCACAATCAAAAGCATATACTGCGAATGTAAATCCAGATGCATATTACAATAAAGGAGTGTTGGAACTGAACCGAAACAATTATAACATAGCCCTAGCTAACTATTTGCGTTATATTCAGATAGAAGAACAATCAGAGAAACCGGATTTAAATAGGTTGATGCTGGCTTATCTTGGTGCAAGTGCTATTTATGACGTATATACAGATTATGAGCAAGCTTTAGATTTTCTCAACAAGGGTAGACGGTTAAGTGTAATATTGAAGGATGAAAATATGGAATTTAAGTTTACAACAAATATGGTTGGAGTTTGTTGTGAATCTAAAAGAACTTATGAAGCAGAAAAATACAACGAAACAATAATAAAAAGATTCCATCATGTTGATAAAAAATTACGTGAGTTTTATTATTATTTTAATAAGGGATATATTGCGAAAAATAGAGGAAATTATAATGATCTTGTATTGTACATGTCAAAAACTCTAGATTGTATCAACAAATATCATCTGAACAAAAATCAAAAAATATATCCATATTCTGAGATATTCCTAGCCTATGAAAGAGAAGGGAAATATAAGGAAGCGTTGGCTTCTTTGGCAAAATATTATTCGCTTGCAAAGATTTCTCATAAAGACTATTTAATAGTGGATTGTTTTAAAGGTTTCATGCGCATATACACCAAGTTGGGTAACAAAGAAAAGGCCTTATATTATCAGGATCAATATTTCAAATATTCAGATTCTTTACTCAATCTTAAAAATTTTAATAAGATAAGAAGTGATTATCAGTCAGGTGAGAAAAAAAATTTAGGAAAGAGAATAGATAATCTCGAGAAAACAAGTGATATGCAACAAAGGATGCTTATTATTGTTTTTGCAGGTTTGATAACTGCAATTATAGTAGTCGTGTTTATATTTAGACAAAAGAAACGACTTTATATTGCAAATTCCGCTCTATATAAAAAAAATAAAGAATTGATCAAGATAGAAAAATTATATAGAAAAATAGCGATTGATAAGGATGAGGAATTGATAAAGGACCATAATCATACTTCAGAAATAGAAGGAAATGGAAACAATGAAACTTATCAAAATGAAGAGTTACTTAGGAAAATCAGATTTGTAATGGAGGATGTGAACACTTTCTGTAATCCTGATTTTAGTCTGCCTATGCTTGCTAAAATGGTTGACTCTAATACTTTTTATGTTTCACAGGTAATCAATTCCACATATAATGAAAACTTCCGCACATTCATTTATGAATATAGAGTAAAAGAAGCAATGAACAGACTTGTTGATACCGAAACATACGGTAACTACAACATTCATGGTATTGCAGAAAGTGTTGGGTATAAATCTATATCCAACTTTATATCAGCTTTTAAAAAAGTAACAGGAATGACGCCTTCTTTATATAAAAAGATGGCAATGGAAGAGAAAAGTCGTACTGATTTAAAAATTAGAAAGGGAGAGTAACTGTCTTTTTGCTATACATACAATCAAATAGCGTATCTTTGTGCCTTGAAATCAAGACAAAAAGTAGCAAAATGAAGAAAATATTATTCTTATTATTTATTTTAGTGCCTCTGAGTATTATTTCGGCACAAGATATAACACAAAATGAGGCTTTGGCAATTGTTAAATCTTTTGTATCAAAAGCCTCGCTAAATAAAAGTAAGAGAGTTATAAGCCAAACTACGTCGTTAACTCTAGCGTATAAAGCCAGTGAAAATTCCAATGAATCTTCCGAACTTTATGTTTTCAACAAGAATACGAATGATGGTTTTATTATCGTATCAGGAGACAGTAGAGCAAATTTGATTCTTGGATATAGCGATGAAGGTAATTTTGATTATAATAAATTACCACAGAACGTTAAAAATTGGATTGCTGACTATATTGACGAAATTGATTATTTGAGGATTAACAATATTCAAAGCGCAAATGTAAGAATTGTCAAACTTGACAGAACTGTATCACCATTATTGGGAGATATTGCGTGGAATCAAGATTCACCATACAATGACCAATGTCCCAGATATGATTATAGCACAAGATGTGCTACCGGATGTGTAGCTACAGCAATGGCTCAGATTATGTATTATAACAAATGGCCAGATATAGGTAACGGCACACATACCTATTATCCTAGCATTCTTAATGGCGACAAACTTACTGCCAATTTTGGCGATACTCACTATGACTGGGCTACTATGTTACCGGCGTATGATAAAAATAGTAGTAGCCAAAGTCGTGCTGCTGTAGCCCAGCTGATGCTTCACTGTGGAATATCTGTTGATATGTATTATTCTTCTTCAAGCGGAGCTATGGCTGTTGACGTACCTAATGCTCTTGCTAATTATTTTAATTATGATAAAGGCGTGGCTTACAGAATAAGATCTAATTACAGTAACGAAGAATGGGAAAATACAATAAGAAATGAACTAGACGCCGGCAGGCCTGTTTTTGTTACGGGGTACTCATCTGCAGGCGGTCACGCTTTTGTATTTGATGGATATGACTCCGATGGACTTATACATGTTAATTGGGGATGGGGAAAGATGAGTAATGGATATTTTCAAACAACAGCTCTTACACCAGCATCACAGGGTATAGGAGGATCTAAAGGTGGATTCAATTATAAACAACAGATTGTAACAGGAATCAGAAAACCTTCTGATGAAACCGAAGAAGATGTTGAACTTATATCTGCAGAGGGAATAAATGCAAGTTCTGAAAATATTGCAAATGGAGGAACCAATAATATTTCCCTTAATGGTAAAATAACTAATGTGGGATGGGAAAGTAGCAATTTCGATTTCGGGCTTCTACTTTTGAATGAGAATAATGACACCGTAAAAATAATTAAAGGTGATCAAAATCTAAATCTTAAAAAAGATAGTTCAATAATAAATACGAAATATAATAATGCCTGTTTGGGACAACTGGCAGATGGTGAATACAAATTATATCCTGTCTGCAGAAAAAGCGATGGAACAAAACAGTGGAATCGTATACATGATGCTTATGTTGGATATCCGAACTTTCTAAACGTAATAGCCAATAAGAACAATGTATCTTTTATCACACCTAACTATTTCGATTTAAAAGTTGAAAAAGCTAGTGTCCCTTTATCTTTGTTCTCTACTGTGGCTGCTAAAATAACTACAACTATTGTAAATAATGGCGACGTGGAATACTATGGAGAAGTAAAAGCTTCAATATATAATAAAACCACAAAAAAATATGTTGCTCAGAGTGCAGGGTATATGGTAGATATTAATCCGGGAGACAGCACAATGATCACATTCACGGATGCTTATACAGTTCCGGCTGGAGACTATACTATATATTTCACAGATGATGACAATACTAGAATTGGAGCTGGATACAACATTACTATAAAAAACGCTCCTACCGAAACAGCAGAACTAACACCCGGAGAACAATTGACCTTTGCCGACAATAATAACGTTGATCGTGATAGTATGACTATTCATACTAAAGTAACATGTACAAAAGGCGTTTTTGGAGGACAAATGTATCTTTTTATTTTTGATAAAGATGGTAACACACAGATGGGATGTTTAAATCCGGAATATATTTATGTTGAAGAAGGTGATACTGTTGATGTAAAATTCAACGGTTCCTTTGAGAACGGAGTACCAGGTACTTTATACATGGCATACTTAGTAAAATATGATGGAACCAACTATAACTTTCTTAATCCTAAGGGTAAATCATCTTGTATATTTAGACTAATATCAACAACAGGAATTATTAATAATCAAAGTAATGATAAAAAGTATAATGGAATTTATAATATCAACGGAGAAAAGTTAATAGATAAGGATATAACAAATTTAACACATGGTTTATATATATTGAAAAATTCTGGGAAAACAATTAAGGTAATAAAATGATTTCTATTAAAAATTAAACATGATGAGTAAGTATTACTTTTTAAAGGTTATGACTGCAGCAGCAATGGCTTTTGTGCCATTTGTTGCCAGTGCGCAACTGCCTGCTACAAGCAAGGCTGGTCCGATTCCAATTAAGTCGGTAACAAAAAATGTTAATAGTTTTATTGTAAAACAAGTTAGACAACGACAAGTTAGAAAAAAAATTGCAGATGCCTCAGCTTTTAGTGGCAGGACTTTGTATGGAGCAATGCTTAACAGTGATGAGTGGTCAAATGCTTCTAGCGGATCTGTACCTTATGGCATTTATTCTTTTGAAATGGGTGATACGCCATCTCCCCAAGCTCATATCACAGATCTTAATTATAGTTTTTTATCCGGGGCAAATTGTCGTGATAAATTTTATGGAATTACTGCTCTTTCCGTCATGGGGGCCTTTAATGGTTCACGTTATATCACTCTTGGTACCAAACCATGGAAAGAGCTTTATTCACATGTTCACACAACGGATGAAGGTTCTTATTCTCTGTTGGCTGCGCTCATGGCATATAACTCCACAGACAATCAAATTTACGCATTTCAATACAATGATGATTTGTCTGGGCTATACTGGTCTAAATATAATAAAGAAACAAACGCTTTGGAACAAATAGCATCATTCAGAGGACAATATAACGTATTGACTTTGGCTTCAGATCCTAGTGGCGTTCTTTATTTTATTAATGATGCCGGAGATTTGTATACTATAAATAAAGTAACGGGAAGAGCCACTTTGAAAGGAAATACAGGTATCACCCCTACACTTTATAGTCAAGCAATGATTTACGATGGAAGAACAGGCACATTTCTTTGGTCTTCACAATCTGCAGACGGAAGTATCCTATATTCGGTTGACCCAGTTACAGCAGAAACGACTGAGGTTCTGAAATTTCAAAACAATGAACAGTTTTCTTCCTTATATAGCGAAGACAATGAAGCTGTTAGTGATGCACCAGGTTCTGTAAAGGATTTAAAATTAACTTATGACGAAAATGGATCTCTAACAGGAAACATTACATTTTCGGTTCCAACTACTACTTATGGAGGAGCAAGCTTTGATAGTGGCACTCTTAACGTATGGTTGGATGGTGTTAATCAAAAAGGTGTAGAGGCAACAGCCGGTGATAAAATTACGATGCCGGTATCTTTGACTGACGGAAATCATTATATTGCTGTAAATATGAAAAACGAGAGTGGCTTCTCTCCAATGTCTACAGTTTATCAATATGCGGGATATGACACTCCTGTTAAATCTTCAAATGTCAGATTTGTGAGCAACAAATCTGTAGGTAAAGATACTGTTACTTGGATGGCACCAGATAGTGGCGTAAACTCCGGATATATAGATAAAGCTAACTTGAAATATAATATCGTACGTATGCCTGATAGTGTAACAGTGGCCACAAATTATGCAATGAATTCATATATCGAGGATATTCCAAAGGTCATGCATAATTACTCTTATCGTGTATATGCTATCAATAAAGACAAAACGGGAGCTTATGCTGAATCTAATAGTATTATTTCCGGAAACTCGTTCACAATTCCATATTCGCAAGATTTCACAAAAACGTCCACATTAAACGACTTCTTTACAATAGTTGACAATAATAAAGACAATAATACATGGCATAATGGATATGGTTTGGTTCGTATAGACATTAGCAAATACACTGGAAATGGTGATGACTGGTTAATTACTCCGCCAATAACACTGGTTAAAGGAAATAAATATCGTTACACTGTTAATCTAAAGACTTTTTCTGAGGGATATCCTGAAAACTTTAAGGTTTGTGTAGGAACAAATCCTAAAGATCTTTCAACATTTAAAGTTGTAGATGATGTAAATAAATATGAATGTTATTCTGATTACACTGATCATAACAGCGACTTCATTATTGACAAAGATGGTGATTACTATGTAGCTCTCTATTATTACGGTGATACTGCCCAGATGTCAACTATGCTTTTGGTTAAATCTGTAGCAGTGAATAAAATTGGTGCAGTTCTAGCTCCGAAATCTGTATCTAACCTCACTGTAACACCAGATGTTAACGATGCCTTAGCCGCAACGGTCTCATTTACAACCCCTGATAAAAACCTTGCTGGTGATCAACTATCATCAATATCTAATATCAAGGTATATAGAAATAAGGAAACAAATGCTGCATATACTTTTGAAAATCCTGCTGTGGGGGCAAAATTGTCATGGAATGACACCAACGTGCCTACAATTGGTACTAACAGCTACACTGTTATTGGTTCTAATGATAACGGTGAAGGTGAGAGTACTTCAGCATCAGCTTTTATAGGTGTTTACACTGCACCATATTGTGAAAAGTTTAACACGGCAGCGAATGCTAATCTTTATACAACACAATATAAAGGATTGGAAAAAAACAACAATTATGGTTGGGCATATCAGAATCAGGCAATGTCATTAAACGCATTTGCAACAGGAGATTCTATTGCAAATCTTTGGTTATTTACACCTGCAATAAAACTAGATGCAGAAGCCGTATATTCTGTATCATGCTTAGCGGATGTTAATATCTATTCAAATACGATTACAAACAAAGTCTATGCCGGCACTGCTGCCGATTCTGCAAGTCAGACTATATTCCTTGGTGATATGCCAAGGAGTACAAGTTACAAATACAAGACCTTATCATTCAAGATGGTTACCTCTGATGCGGGAAAATATAATATCGGTATAAATTCCATAGGACGCAAACAATGGGATTATATGTCTATGGATATTGACAGCATGACTGTAACATATCTTAAGTCGGCAAAATCTCCATACATAATAACAGGTTATAATTCGCAAGCTGATGCTACAGGTGCATTCAAAGCAACTCTGACATTCAAAGCTCCGAGCATAGATTATAGAGGCCAAGCCTTAAACGAGCTTTCAAAGATAGAGATATACCGTGGTGAAAGCGCTATACCTATTGCAACGATAAACAATCCGACACCAGGTGAAATCCAAACATGGACAGATAATCAAGCCATACACGGAATCAACAAATATATGATTGTTCCATCAAACACTTATGGACGAGGAGAAGTTTATTATGACACTCTATATGTCGGGAGAGATGTTCCAAAACCGGTAGGAAACTACGTTCTTAAAGCTAGTGCTGATAATTCAGACGGAATTCTGACATGGAATGCACCAACTAAGGGTAAAAATGGTGGTGTAATAGTTCCATCTGAACTTTCTTACAATATATATAGGTATGATGCATCAACAAAAACATTTGTAACTTTAGCTTCAAAGATAACAGATTGTTCATTCACGGCTCAACGTAGTGCAAATACAACACAGGCGGTATATTACTATGCTGTAACTCCTGTAAATACAGAAGGTGTTGGGGATACAACCATACATTCTGTTGTATTAGGTAAGCTTTACGAGATGCCTTTTAAGGAATCTTTTGCAAAAGATACCTTGTCAACAAGTCCTTGGCTTATCAAAACAAATGATTCATATTCCTTGACATGGGGCATTACTAATCCGGATGGTTCTACTTATAACGGCGCATTAGCTGAAGATAATGATGGAGGATGTGCCTATATGTATAATGGAAATTACTACCCTAATTATGGAGGAGCTGGTTTTATTTCACCGAAGATGTCATTAAATGGTAAAGAGGAAATCCTTTCATTTTGGGTTTATAATATTAAGACTGCATATACAAAGAAACCGGTATTAGTTGTAAATGCTAGTGTTGACGATAGTGATTATGTGCAATTAGGTGATACCATTATTGTAGGTGGAGACAATGAAGATGGATGGAAACATTATACAATATCTCTTGATAAATATAAAAATTCAAAATACATGTTCTTAAGTTTCAATGGCTTTACAAATGGTCATTCTGATGTTATTTATCTCGATAATATTGTGGTAGGAGATGCTACAGAAACATCAATAAATAATACTGACAAGGATACGAAATTAATCAAGAGTATTAACTATTATGATTTAAGCGGGAAAATGATAAATATTCCGGGTAAGGGTATTTATATTAAAACTGTTACATTCGATGATGGTACAAAAATACATATAAAATATATTAATAAATAATAGTGCAAATGGCTGTGCTTTGAATAGCACAGCCATTATTTCTTTAATAGGTAATAAATTGTTAAATCAAAGATAAAGCAAATAATATGAATAAGAAGAAGTTTTTCATAACTTTCTTTTGTCTTATGCTGTGCATCGCTTCGGTAATCGCACAAACGAACAAAATAACCGGTTTGGTTGTTGATGAAAAAGGTGAACCGATTATAGGTGCATCAATTTCTGTAAAAGGAACATCTGTTGGTACAAGAACAGATGTTGATGGAAAGTTCTCAATAAATACGACACCAGGGACAATACTTGTATTTTCATACGTCGGATGCACAAAAACTGAGGAAAAGGCGCAAAAGGTTATGAAAGTGGTATTAAAAGATGAATCCCACAATATTGGAGAGGTTGTTGTGACAGGTATGTCAAAAATGGATAAAAGATTGTTTACAGGTGCTACAGACAACATTAAAGCAGAGGATATAAAAATAAATGGAGTCCCGGATATAAGTCGTTCACTTGAAGGAAGATCGGCTGGAGTTTCAGTACAAAACGTATCTGGAACATTTGGTACAGCTCCCAAAATCCGCGTACGTGGAGCAACGTCCATATATGGATCATCCAAACCACTATGGGTTGTTGACGGCGTAATTCTTGAAGATGTTACAGAAGTCAGTTCTGACGATTTATCGTCAGGTGATGCAGAAACTCTGATCAGTTCTGCTATAGCAGGCCTGAATGCAGACGATATTGAAAGCTTCCAAATATTAAAAGATGGATCAGCTACATCAATATATGGTGCTAGGGCTATGGCTGGTGTTATTGTTGTTACAACGAAAAAAGGACGTGCCGGCCAGAATCATTTAAGTTATACAGGTGAATTCACTACTCGACTAATACCGTCATACAGTAACTACAATATACTCAATTCACAGGAGCAGATGGGTATTTATAAAGAAATGAAGGATAAAGGATGGCTGAATCTTAGCAATGTACTTAACGGAAGTGATTATGGTGTCTATGGAAAAATGTATGAATTGATGAATACGTATAATTCATCAACCGGACAGTTTGCTTTAGCCAATACACCAGAGGCTCAAAATTCGTATTTGCAAAATGCAGAATCGAGAAATACTAATTGGTTTAATGAACTATTTAGTAATAGCATCATGCAGAACCATTCAGTAAGTATTTCAGGCGGTACTGAAAAGTCAAACTACTATGCATCTATGAGTGCAATGATGGATCCGGGATGGTATCTTGATAGTAAAGTAAATCGATATACAGCAAATGTAAATACGACCTATCATATCATGGACAATCTTTCCCTTAATACGATTTCCAGCGCGTCATATCGTAAGCAAAAAGCACCGGGAACACTTAGTCAGGATGTTGACGTCGTAAACGGAGAAGTTAAACGTGATTATGATATTAACCCATATTCGTATGCACTCAACTCTTCACGTGCTTTAGATCCTAATACTAGTTATGAAGCAAATTATGCCCCATTTAATATCAAACAAGAGTTAGCTTCTAATTACATAGATTTAAATGTAGTAGATACAAAATTTCAAGCTGAGCTTAAATATAAACCAGTCAGAGAGCTCGAATTGTCAGTTTTAGGGGCAATAAAATATTCCACGACATCACAAGAACATAAAATATTGGACGAATCAAATCAAGCACTCAGCTATAGGTCTATGGCAAACACAACAATACGTGATGCAAATAACCGACTATACACTGACCCTAACGATCCCTATGCATTACCGATATCAGTCTTACCACAAGGTGGTATCTATCAGAAAACAGACAATCAAATGATTGGTTATGATTTTCGAGCAACCGCAAATTGGAGTCATACCTTCAATAAGGTTAATATTGTCAATCTCTTTGGAGGTATGGAAACGAATCAAACCGATCGCACCCGTACTTGGTTTAATGGCTGGGGCATGCAATATTCAAAAGGAGAAACACCATACTATACCTATCAGTTTTTCAAGAAAAGCGTTGAAGGGGGCACTGATTACTATTCTTTGAGCAACACTCATAGTCGTAGCGCTGCTTTTTTCTCAAACGCGACATACTCATATAACGGTCGATATGTTGTTAATGGAACCTTACGCTATGAAGGAACCAACAAACTAGGAAAAAGCCGTTCTGCAAGATGGTTACCAACATGGAATATTGCAGGAGCATGGAATGTACACGAAGAAAATTTCTTCAAGAATGTGGAACCAACAATATCACATTTATCCCTTAAATTATCATATTCACTTACTGCAGACCGTGGACCTGCGAGTGTAACCAATTCAACTGCTATACTGAAGGCATATAATCCATACAGACCTTTCTCTTCAGATAGAGAAAGTGGTATGCAGATAGAATATCCGGCAAATGAGGATCTCACTTACGAGAAAAAACATGAATTGAACATTGGTGTTGATGCAGGATTTTTAAATAATAGTATCAACGTAACCTTTGATTGGTATCGACGTAATAATTATGACCTTATAGGTCCCGTAAACACAGAAGGTGTGGATGGAGGTCAGACCACAGAATATGCCAATATGGCTGATATGCGTTCTCACGGAGAAGAAGTTAGCATAACAACAAAAAATATAAAAACAAAAGATTTTAAGTGGGAAACGAGTCTTATCTATTCAAATAATCAGAACACGGTTACTAATCTTCTTTCACAAGCTCGCGTAATTGATTTAGTTTCCGGTAACGGATTTGCTAAAGAAGGTTATTCTGTAAGAGCTCTGTTTTCTATTCCTTTTGCCGGCCTGAACAGTGAAGGTATTCCTACATTCTATAATGCAGACGGAAAGATAACTACATCCGATATTGATTTTCAGAATCGTGACAATACATCTTATTTGAAGTATGAAGGTCCAACAGACCCTACCTATAACGGATCTTTAGGTAATACGTTTACATATAAACGATTCAGGCTTAATGTCTTCATAACATATTCAGGTGGTAATAAAATCAGGCTCGACCCGGTATTCTCTGCAACATATTCTGACTTGAGTTCTATGACTAAAGAATTTAAAAATCGTTGGGAAGTACCAGGAGATGAGAAAAAAACAGATGTCCCTGTCATATTAAGTTATCGTCAATATCATGATAATAACGAATTACGTATTGCTTATAATGCTTACAATTATAGCTCTGTACGTATAGCGGACGGTGACTTCATAAGAATGAAAGAAATTTCGTTAAGCTATGATTTGCCAAACAAATTATTTAAGAAGACTCCTTTCTCTGACATATCTTTAAAAATACAGGCCACAAACTTATTCCTGATTTATGCAGATAGTAAACTAAATGGACAAGACCCTGAATATTACCGTTCCGGTGGTGTCTCTGCTCCTATGGCAAAACAGTTTACTTTTACGATTAAAGCTGGATTGTAAAATATAAAAATTATGAAAATTATAAATAAAAATTTTATTCTTTGTGCATTGGGAATATCCATGACGACAGCATTTTCTTCATGCGATAGTTTTCTTGATGAATTACCTGACAATCGTACAGAACTGACGGATGCATCAAGTGTAAGTAGTCTTTTAGTTTCATCTTATCCTAATGCTACTCCGGCATATCTTTTGGAGATGGAAAGTGACAATACCGACGAAAATGTTAGTAATTCATGGACTGAAGCAAATATTTTGCAACGTCAAGCTTACAAATGGAGTGATATTACCGAAAATGGTAATGAAAGTCCGCAGAACATTTGGGAATCATGTTATTCTGCTGTGTCAGCATCTAATAAAGCCATCGAATTTATAGAGACAAAAGATACAACTCAATATTTACCACAACTTGGAGAGGCACTACTTTGTCGTGCTTATGCCGAGTTCACCTTAAGCACTGTTTTCTGCAATGCCTATGACAAAAAAACCGCAGATACGGATTTAGGGTTACCCTACCCGACAAAAACGGAAACAAAGGTTGGAGAAAAGTATGAACGCGGCACTATGAGCGAGTTATATAGCAGGATCAATGCAGATATTCAAGAAGCCCTACCATTATCCACAGATGATTATAGTAATCCAAAGTTTCATTTTAATCAATCTGCATCTTATGCGTTTGCAGCCCGCTTCTATCTTTACTACGGTGATTATGATAAAGTCATAAAATATGCTACCCGAGCCCTTGGCAACGAGGCCACGACGAAGTTAAGAGACTGGTCCGCATGGAACGCTCTCTCACAAAATGACATGATAAAACCCAATGGGTATGTTAACTCTGAAGTGAATGCAAATTTCCTTATACAGTCAGTATACTCGGAATGGGGTGCAATAAACGGTCCTTACTTGTATGGAGATAAATATGCACATAACACATTGATTTCAAAAAACGAGACAGCACAATCTAGCGGTCCTTGGGGAACCTCTAAAAATCTCAACTACAGCGTATTCTATAATGATCAACTATCAAAAGTTATTGTTCGAAAGATAGGTGCATATTTTGAATATACAGACCGTCAGTCCGGCACTGGTTACTATCACACAGAAATGGTGCCATTTAATGCAGAAGAGACATTACTCTGCCGTGCTGAAGCATATACCTTAAGTGGTCAATATAAGAATGCTATGAACGATATTAATTCATTATTGAGTAAATTTGAGGTTAGTTACACGGCTTTGACTTTGGATGAAGTAAAGGCATTTTATAATGGAATAAATTATTATAATCCTCTAATTCCTACAGTAAAAAAGGCATTGAATCCAACCTTCACTATTGACGCAACAAATGCAGAGCCACTTTTACAGTGCATCCTTCATCTACGAAGGATATTAACACTGCATGATGGATTGCGCATGCAAGATATTAAGCGTTACGGTATAGTTATATATAGGAGACAAATAAATACGAACGGTGTGGTAACAAATGTAACAGATACTCTGGGAGTTGGTGATCCACGTCGCGCTATTCAGATACCATCAAACGTTATAAATGCAGGTATGCAACCAAATAAGCGAAATAATTAATTATAAAATTAGATGTAAAAATGAAAAAAAACATATTGTTTTTCTTATTAGTAGCGTTAACGTTGGGCTTTACTTCCTGCAGCAGCGATGATCCAAGTAATGAAACTATATTTCCTACTACATCACCAACACGTGACTCTTTCGAGTCATGGTTGTTGAAAAATTACACATATCCATATAATATTCAATTCCTATATAAATTAGAGGATATTGAAACAGATATGAAATATCATCTGGTTCCTGCTGATTCTGCAAAAGCAGCAAAATTGGCAATAATAGTAAAGTATATGTGGCTTGAATCTTATGATGAAGTTGCAGGACAGACTTTCACAAAAACAAATGTTCCAAGAATCATTAATTTAGTGGGTTCTCCTGCATATAATAGTGAAGGAACAATGGTGCTAGGTACTGCAGAAGGCGGATTAAAGGTAACCTTGTATATGGTTAATTGGTTGACAGATGACATGCTACATAGTTATTCAGATCTAAATACATACTATTTCCACACGATGCATCATGAGTTTACTCATATTCTGAACCAGAAGAAACCTTATGATACCTCTTTTAACTTAATTACAGAATCGGGGTATGTCAGTGGTGATTGGTATCTGATTGCAGACAGTACCGCCCATAAACAAGGATTTGTAACACCTTATGCTATGAATGAACCCCTTGAGGATTTTGCTGAAATGAATTCTGTATACATAACATCGTCACAGGATCAATGGAATGCAATACTTGCTGACGCAGGAACCAATGGCGCAAAACTAATCAACGCGAAACTGGATATTCTGCGCAATTATTTCAAAAATTCATGGAATATTGATATTGATGAGATGCGTTCTACTATTATGCGTCGTGCGTCGAGTATGAAAAATTTGGATTTGGAACATTTAAATTAATTGACGATAAAATATGAAAAAAATTATTTATAGCCTGCTCGTGTTTGTATGCACTATATTTTTACAATCATGTTTGCATGACAATGAAGATTATTTCGGCCAAAGTGCAGCAGAGAGACTCTCAAATGCAGTTTCTTCAGATAAAACAATATTGGAATCGGCCTCTAATGGCTGGCGCCTTGAATATTATGCGGGTAAAGATTATCAATATGGTGGTTACAATTATCTAATTAAATTTAATAAAGGAAAGGCTACGGTTGCTTGTGAACTTCAAAGTGACACAACAATTACATCTGATTATGACGTTGTAGATGACCAAGGACCTGTACTCACGTTTAATACATATAATGCTTTCATGCATTATTTTGCAGAACCAGAACAAGACAATGTTGAGGGCTTACAAGGTGATTATGAATTTCTTATTATGAAAGTAACCACAGATACTTTATATCTAAAAGGTAAAAAATGGGGAAATCAGATGATCCTTACACGTATACCAGAAAATACCGCATGGAAGAGTTATATGCAATCTCTGACATCATTGAATGATAGTATGAAGTATTGTACATACAAATTATGTGTCAATAATGATAGTGTTGCTGATGTAAAAATCAATTATCCAGATGATAAGGATATTACAATAACAAATTCTTCTGGAGAAGTAGAAAGTACTTTTATAACTACACCTACAGGATTGAGTTTATCTAAACCCATAACTATTTCCGGGCAGAAGATAGAGAGTTTGGAGTTCGATGCAAAAAGACAACAATTCTCTATTGAAGGGAATAACGCAGTATCTATCCAGTACTATATCCCTGATGGATATCATACACTTAAATATTATGAAGGCTCTTATTATTTTACTGATTATTATGGTTCACATTATACTGTGAAACTTACAGCAAATAAAGATGCTAAGGGACTTACTGTAACAGGTGGAACTTTTCCCTATCCCGTGGTATTTAACTATTCTAAAATCTCAGGGAAGATATCTTTGATAAATCAAGAATTGGGAGAACATAAGTTAAGCGATGGAAATACGTATGGTGTGTATCTATTGGTATGGTCACTGGCTTCAAACGGTTCATTAAATTATAAGAGTGGAGCCGGTATGATTGGAACAGCAGATCAAGATGGAAATATTTGGTTCAAGGATAATGGAATTTGGTCTAGTGGAGTTGATTCTTTTATATTAGGCGCGTATGCTAATTCAACCTTCAACTTCGATATTTTCGGTCAAGACGGAATGTTCCCATACTTCAAAGAATTAAAGAGAATAAATTAATATATTTATTATGAAGAAAATATTTAAGATACTAGTAATATTTATTACATGTATATTATTCGTGTCATGTGGAAACGATGAATATACCGAAAAAACAGTCTCTATACAAATAACAAATGCACAGACATCGCTCTCAGCAGCTGGAGATACAACCGAAATAGCGTTTAATTCAGCAACTAAAGTTACTGCCCGTTCTAATGATTCCTGGCTGAAGTTAAGTGTTAAAGGAACAAAAATAGAAATGTATGCAGATGCTAACACTTCAGAAAATGCGCGTAATACGGTTGTTGTAATTAAGAACGCAAGTGATTCCACAATTGTGAATGTATCTCAGTACGGAGCCGTTTTTTATCTGGGCGTTACAGATGATGTATACACAAATGATGCCGGTTCAACAAAAACATATAAGCTAAAGTCTAATATGCCTGTTACAATATCAACAAATTGTAATTGGATTAATCTTAAGAAAACTAGTGATAGCTTATCGATAACAACAGGCGTCAATACAACAGGAAAACCTCGAGTTGGGTACGTAAAATATTGTTCAGGAATAACCATTGATTCTGTAAAGGTTGTGCAGTGTGATGCTGTTGATCTAGACGGGAAATGGACTATGGCATCAAAAACGATTGATGATAATAATAATTTAGTGTCACAGAGTAATAAAGTAACTATAACACCTAATATCAGCGGTACCCAAATCACAATTACAATAGCTACGAACAGAGAGCTTATAGCTGACTTTAATAACGGAAAGATAACAATATCTGGAGGTCGATCTGCCGGAAGTTACAGTTCAGGTAGTGGTATAAACAAAAAGACATATTATTTGTCTTCATTTGTTTTGGATTCACAAAGCCAAAACTTGACGTGGAGTAACGCTGTAACGTCATCAGCTAGGTTCTCATCTGATGGAAGTTTCCAATTCAGTAGCGATGGTTCTTGGGGTAATTATTTATCAGACTCTTTCGGTCTTGGGGTTTTCTCATCACCAACATTTAGTGAATCAACATGGATGGGTGTATTGTATCTGTTTGTAACCCCTAGATTCTATCGGTAAAAGAAATCTCTCTCTCTTGAAGGCGTTAAAACGCCGAAAGAGCGTGCCTGCTGGCACGCTCTTTCTTTCATTTATCCGGATGGAAAATAAGCAACAATGGTGATTCACAACTATTGTAGTATATTATTTTTCACAGTGTATACCTACTTCAAGGTATTCCGATTTAATAATTTTCCCTGCGGTTATATTAGTACCTGTAACGGTGATATATCTTGATTTCGATATTGTGAAACGGCGAAATGCTTGTTCGTCATCAATACCACAGCAGATGTATGTTAGCCCATCTGCATTTATGATATCCCCTTTATGCATACCACGCATTGTCAATCTTACCATTCCGGAATATTCTGCTCCGAAGTCGTAAATGATTGTGTCGTTCGACTCCTTTACTGATATTGGATAATGTATCTTCTTAACATAGAAAGAATATTCATTCCATAACGGGTAACACACAGTCGTCAGCGATTTTTTGTCTGCAACAGAAAAAGAAAAATGCCATCTGCTTATTTCACAATTATTCAATTTCCATTCCTTTATATAGTCGTTTCCATCTATGCATTCACGTTGGTCAGCAAATATCTTTGCGTTAGCATCACGCCATAACCATGTACTGTCGGTATGAAATTCAAATTTTTTTCCATTTCGAAGTGTTCCGAACATTTGCATGGACAGTTGTCTGTTGTTTTTAGTTCTGAAGTCTGGCGAATACCATACTGCGATAGTTGCGGTATCATTGTTGTTTTGGAAAAACCGTCCAACATCATATCTCATTTGTAAAACTGTGTCATTTCCGTAGTTTCTGTAGGGGATAAGTATATCATTGCTGACATTTCGTCCATTAATGAACAACTCGAATCTGGCATTGCTGCATATTTCGACAGATGCCTCCTTTACTTTTTCAGGTATCAGGTATGTTCGTCTGAACCATATCTGACTGTTTTTATCAGATGCGCTATTTATCCAATGTAGCTCCCAAACTGAGGCCTTCGTATAAACTACAGAAATAAATAATAATATGATTGTTAATATGTTACGCACTACCATTTAATCGTTTTCGACTGGTTTGCTTTTAATCTAACGGATTTTGTTTTACCATTGTACGTCACCTTTGTGTTTCCACCATGTTGACTATGTATTTCTGCTGATTTTAATTTATATCCATTCCATGACAGATCCACAGTGAATCCGCCTCGTGCACAAAGCCCTTTTACATTACCGCTTTTCCATTCTTCCGGTAGTGATGGTAATAGCTCAATTTCGTCATCTGTACTTTGAATAAGCATCTCGCATACTCCTGCCGTACCTCCGAAATTACCATCGATTTGAAAAGGAGGGTGGGCATCGAAGAGGTTGGGGTAGGTTCCTCCTTCATGACGATGGCCTACTCCGTTATAATCATCCGGACTTACATAATTTAGAAGTTTCCGGAATAATTGATAGCTTTTCTGTGGATTATGCAATCTTGCCCAAAGATTTATTCGCCATCCTGTACTCCATCCTGTCGTTCTATCTCCTTTTATCTCTAGAGTACGTGAAGCGGCTTTTGCCAATTCAGGGGTGTTCTGTACTGTAATCTGATGCCCTGGATAGAGACCTATAAGATGTGACTGATGACGGTGGAGTGAATCCTGATCAGCCCAGTCATGGTACCATTCTTGTATGTTTCCCCGTTTCCCTATCTTATATGGTCTCAGACGACTTAATATTGAGGCTATTTTAGATTGGTAAGCTGTATCGATACTGAGTATCCTTGCCGCCTTCATCGTATTAGTCAGGCACTCACGGATGATTGCCAGGTCGGCTGTGCCGCCGTAGACAGAGCATCCTTTATATCCGGTGTCTGTAATATAGATATTCTCAGGTGACGTACTTGGAGCTGTAATCAGTTCGCCTGGCTTCTTCGGATTGTCAATCAACCATGCCAAGCAGAAGTCAGATGCACCTTTCATCAGAGGATAAGCTGTCTGTGACAGATAACTACGATCCTGCGTGAATTCGTAATGTTCCCAAAGGGTATTTACCAGCCATGCTCCACCCATATTCCAATCTGCCCATGACGGACTGTCGTGACCATCACCCACAGGATTACTCATCGCCCAGATGTCAGAATTGTGGGCTGCACACCATCCATTGTTGATACCATAGAAATGTTGCGCTGTGTATTTCCCCGTCGTGGAGAGTGCTTTTACATAATCATTAATGGGAGTGACCATTTCTGATAGATTGGCTACTTCTGCTGGCCAATAATTCTCTTCGACATTAATATTCAACGTGTAATTTCCTCGCCACGGTGGAGTGAGCGATTTATTCCATAGACCTTGCAGATTGGCTGGCACTCCGGATGTGCGTGAACTGCTTATAAGCAGATAACGTCCATATTGAAAATATAGAGTCTCGAGGTAAGGGTTATATTCGTGTTTGTCTGTGTAATCTCTGAGTTGTTGTTCTGTGGTTCTGAGTGTGTCTTCTTTGCTTCCGTCCAGGGTAAGGGAGAAACGATCGAAAAGATTTGTATAGTCATCTATATGATGCTGGCGTATCTGGTCATAACTATAATTTGTTAAGTGCCACGCATCATCTGCTGCCGCATTTATATAATCGCGTCCTTCGCTCACAGGATTCTTGTCAAATCCGTTGAAACTAGTTTCGTTGACAAAGTAGACAGTGGCTTCTGTTGCATTGGAAATCTTAAGTGTTGTGTCAGTCTGCTCAATTACTCCGTCACCTGCCTTAGCTATCAGAAATGAACAGAAATGAATGCTGTTATTTATGTCTCCATGTGCATATCCGGTCATCGTTATCTGATTTTTACTAGCTTTTATTCCGTGATTAAGTTGTGACGTTAGTTTTAATTCACAGTTGATAGACTTCTGATGGTCGGCCGTTAGTTTTATTGCAATAACCTTGTCGGGATTGGAGGCGATGTACTCACGTGTGTATCTGATACCGTCTCTTTCGTATCTTACAGTTGAGATGGAATTGGTAATGTCAAGTTCTCGGTAGTATTTCGTTAGTTTACCTTTAGAATTATCTATAATATTTAGTGTAGCTAAAGGCTGATAGGACTCAGAGTTGTGAGCCTGAACAAATCGTTGTAGAGAGTCTGCTTTTTTATAGTCTTCCTTAAAAAGCGCCTCACGTATTGCAGGGATATTCTTGTATGCCTCTTTGTTTTGGTAATTGTCTACGGGTTTTCCTGTCCAGAGGGTTATGTCATTTAGGTGTATTGTGTCATTATCCGCTCCTCCATATATTAAGGCTCCTAGGCGTCCATTACCTACGGGTAAAGACTCTTCGAAGAAATGAGCTGGTGATTTGTACCAGAGCTTAAGTGTGTTGCTGGTTGCGAGACACGATAGTGATGCCAGTGAGAACAGGGTTGCCAAGGATAATATCTTCTTCATGTTAGTAACGATTATTATTTTACTGCAAAATTACATTTTTTTATTCAAACAACCAAGATTAATATAAAAAACAACCGCCTGCTATTTAGAATAGCAAACGGTTGCAGAATTAGTATAATGGTTAGTAATAGTATGTTACTTGACTAAAACCTTTTGAACCTTAATGGTCCCGTCACTCATGGTAGACTTAACAATGTTAACACCCTTCATCAGTTTATTGGTCTGAGTTCCGTTGATTCCATAGAATTTAGAACTTACTACAGAAGAATTATTCGCTGAAGTATTTTCAATGCCACTAGTGTTACCCAAATAATAGAGTTTGAATCCTCCGAAGATTGTCCAATCGTTGTCGACTTTAAGAGTCTTCTTTGCACCGACAGTGATAACACCGTTTGCGTCAGAACCAACTTCTGTCTTAACAAAGTTGTATGTTTCATTTGCAATGTACTTATGACCTACAGCAAGAGAGTCAAACCAAAATTCAGCTGTCTTCATAGAATTAGGTTGATAGAGCTTGCTGTCGCTGTTGAACAGGTATAAATCGGTTGTAGGACATTTTGTTCCGGTTGTGTCAATAGCACCGTCGGTTATAGGCATGATGTTGCCAGTTACACTGTTGATATAAATCTTCGCATTTAGACCATATTTGTTATTAGCAACAGAGTCAACCAAACCTTCAGGAGCACCATCGCGATAGAATGCTTGAGTTGTCAATTTGTAAGTACCTTCAGGCATACCATAAAGTGTCTGTGCAACGTCAAAGCTACGATTCCAGACTTCAAGGCACTGGTAGCTAGTTGCACCACTGTAAGATGCGTCGCTTGTCGAGATTGCCCAACCTGTAGAAGTGTTTTTAGCAAAGTCTGCGTTCTGAATAACGAATGTTACGTCTGCAGGGTCTGCTGAAGAGGCATTTGTAATATCAGACATGAGGTATTTGCCTGTAGCTGTCTTTGCTGCGATAATTGCTGCAGGAATTTCGCTGTCCTGATATGAACCGAGACTGATTTTGCCTTCGATCTCATTATAGCTTGTAGCATAAGCAGCTCCAGAGGTACGTTTTAAAGAGTCTGTAATCTGTTTAGAATATGTCATGTAAGATGTCAGAGTAGCATAAGTATTGATAGAACTATTTGCTGCCTTGATACAACTAGTTACTGTTGCTATTTCATTAAGTAACTTGGTTGGATCTGTTTCTGCCTTAGCAATATTTGCTGCATTCTTCAACGCAGTCAGCGAGTCTGCGCACATTGGTTTGGTATATATTGCCTGAGCGTTAGCTACTGCTTCATCTCTTACCGGTGATAATGCTTCCATTGTTTGCCCCTCGTAAGTAAGACGGAAGTTATCGAAGATATTCCAATATTGAGAGGAGTAAATGCTGTTGTCGCTCATCTTAATACCGATTTTCAAAGTACCGTCAGTAACGACTGTTGATACGGTGTTCTCATAATAACCTTTAGCGAAGTAGACACTTGCGCCTTGCATGGAATTAGGTGTCCATGTACCAGAGGCGTTTTGATAATCGTTCGTTATTCCAAGGCTGTCTTTCAGCAGACTTGTGGCTGCTGCCTGAGTCATCACATTGCAAACTGTATCTGTATTGTTGTTAGCATAAATCATCGTGTTGACCTTGGCTGTTTCAGCAATAAATGCTGTATATGCGTCAGCATTAGCTGCAGTACGCATGAATCCTTGCACCTTTAATGTGTATTTACCTTTAGGAAGATCAGTGAATGTCTGGTAAGTATCGAATGTATTCTGATAAACCTCGCAGCAACCATATCCGAATCCAGGGGTAGTGCCTGACCAACCAGCGCTGTTAGTGGTGAAGTTTGGGTTCTGGATGATGAATGTTACATCTCCTCCCTCCTTGATACCTGAGTAGATAGTTTTCTTAACTTCAGCTAAGATAGCTTTTGTTGTAGCATTACATACGTCTGTTGAATATGCAAATGTCTCATAAGAATCGCTGTAGTCACCAGACAACATGAAGTCGCTCAGTTCTGATGTGGAATAAATTTTTGTATCAAAATTGTTCAATACATAATTTGCACTATCGATTGCTACCTTAAGAGCAGCGTATGCAGAGATATTAGATTTAGCATTCAATACTGCTGTGCTCAATGCTGTAATCTGTGCAGTAATGTCCTCAGTAGAAGCATCCGTTGTTTGATAAACTGATGTTGCATTTGATATGGCATCAGAAAGTTGATTCATTATATCCTCGTTCATACCTGATTCCGTTAGAATTGTTGCTGCATCAATGCTTGCCTTTAAGGTAGACTTGATAATACCAGTTCCGTTACCATAATATGTCAAAGTCCATGTATCCAGACCTACCCAGTTACATGTAGTATTAATTGTCTCATAACCGAGAGTCAACGTTCCATCAGTTACGATCATATCAATTTTAGCCAACTCGGGATTATCTGCGTATGTTGATACTTCTGTAGAATCTGCTGAACTACCACTTTTAGCAAATACAAAAGTGCCCTTTTGAGTATCGGTATTGCTGCTTTGTTGTGCTGCATTTACAAGTACGCTTAAAGAATAAGAACCGTTGGGTAGACCTGTTATTGTTTGGTAAATCTTTCCGTTTGACAATTTGCCAGGACCAGCAACCCATCTTTCAATATAAGGCTGTGAGAACTTGTAAGTACCTGTTGTGCATCCATTATTAGTTTGTGTTTGCCAATTGTTTGCTACTGCGGTAGCAGTCCATCCCGTAAGCGTAGAGCAGTCTGCTGCTTTTATATAGGATGTGGCATCTTTCGGATTATCATCACTTGCTCCATTCAGACCAAAGTTATTTACCTTGGCTGTCAATTCTGTTGCTGCAGTTGTAATTTGTTCGGTTGTTGATGCCTCATTATTGTAAACTGCAAGATAGGTGTCAATAGAGAAACCGGCAGTTACTGCTGCTGTCATAGCCTTACTTAACGCTGTTTTTGCTATAAATAAAGCAACAGATGGGTCTTTGTAGATAACCGTTTTCCATACTGCTCCATAGTTTGCTGATGTATCGTTGGCCATATCCAAAATTGGATATACGACCGTGTTTTTGCCGCCGTCCCAACCAAGTCTGGTTACACCAAGGTCGGCTGTGAGTGTAGTATCAAGTGATATTTCCATAGAACCATCATCTTTTGGATAGAATATCCAGTGGTCATGACCCTGTGAACCTTCGTCAAGGTAGGCTGCACCCGGATACGTAGTATAGTTGTCAGCAAACATCTTACTCCATCCTGTTGGAGTCTTCGTCCCACCTGCGACAGCTGGTTTGTTAATCATCAGATAACTTCCGTCTGTCTGTTTAAGTGGAGCGAACGGCGTACCCGTAGTTCCAATACTTGATTGTGTTCCGTACGCGTTCCCTTCCGTAAGGAACATGCCGGACTTAACATTGTAAAAATAAACTGTGTCACCGTCGGCGAATGTCTTAAAATTCATCGTCGGTGCAGTCCACGTTTCTACCGCCTGAACACCAATGGAGCCAAGCAGGGCAATGAACATTGCTAAAGTAAATCTTTTCATAATGGTTAGTAATAAAATTAAATTATTTGAATAAGTATAGATATTTATCAATAGTTAGTTTGCACTTAAATAGTGCTATCCACGTTGCATCTTTTCGTGGATGTATTTAATTTCTTCGTAATTTAGCATGCAAATGTGCAACTTTTATTTGATTAAAACAAACTTTAAAGTGGTTATTTTACACCTATACCTTGTGTTTAACGTTATATAACAGTATAATGCAGCGCTAGAAAATAAAACCGACCTCTAAGTTCACACTCCGAAGCCGGCAACAAAGGTATTTTTAAAGGTTTTTTATGCGTCAATATTTGCGTATGTGGCGTTCTTCTCAATGAATTCTCGGCGAGGCTCAACATCATCTCCCATAAGCATTGAGAATATTTCATCAGCATCAGCTGCATTCTCTATAGTTATTTGTTTGAGAAGTCGAGTCTCAGGGTTCATTGTTGTATCCCAGAGTTGCTCAGGATTCATTTCACCCAAACCTTTGTAGCGTTGGGTGTGAATGCCGTTTTCGCTGCCATCACCATATTTATCCATAAACTGTTGACGTTGAACGTCACTATAGCAGTATTCCTTAACTTTGCTCTTAGTGCAAAGGTAAAGTGGTGGGGTGGCAATATATAGGTGCCCGTCACTAATGATTCCGGGCATAAATCTGTAAAATAAAGTCATGATGAGTGTGTCGATATGTGAACCATCGACATCGGCATCGGTCATGATAATGATTTTGTCGTAACGAAGTTTTTCTATGTTGGCCTCTTTGCTATCGCCTTCAACTCCAAAACGTACTCCAATAGCTTGTATGATATTCATGACAGATTCGCTTTCAAAAACTTTGTGCCACATAACTTTTTCCACATTCAGAATTTTTCCACGAAGAGGAAGAATGGCTTGAGAATATCTGTCTCTACCCTGTTTTGCTGATCCACCAGCTGAGTCACCCTCGACAAGAAATATCTCACATTCTTTGGGATCTTTGTTTGAGCAGTCTGCTAGTTTGCCTGGAAGTCCTCCACCAGTCATAGGGCTTTTTCTTTGTACACTTTCACGCGCTTTGCGCGCTGCTATACGAGCAGTCGCAGCAAGTATAACCTTGTCCACAATCATTTTAGCCTCTTTTGGGTGCTCCTCCAAATAGAAACTCAGGGCATCACCTACAGCCTGACGTACTGCGCCAGTAATTTCACTATTACCAAGTTTCGTTTTTGTCTGTCCTTCAAATTGAGGTTCTGCCACTTTAATAGAAATTACAGCTGTCAGTCCTTCGCGGAAATCTTCTCCTGCAATTTCTATTTTGGCTTTTTCTATCTGTTTTGCAATAGTAGAATCATTATCTGCATATTTCTTAAGCGTAGTTGTAAGCGCCATACGGAAACCAACTAGATGTGTTCCACCCTCAATGGTGTTGATGTTGTTGACATAAGAGTGGATATTTTCGCTGTAGTCTGTATTATACATAATAGCAACTTCAATCGGAACATTCTGTTTCTCTGTCTTCAGATAAATAACATCATCAAATAGGTGTTGACGATGACGGTCCACGTAACGGACGAATTCCCTAAGCCCGTCAGCAGAGTGGAATATTTGCTCTTTAATATTTCCTTCTTCATCCTTACGGAGGTCAGTCAGTTTAATAGTAAGACCTGCATTGAGATACGCTAATTCGCGCATACGCGATGCTAATATCTCATATTTATATTCTGTTGTTATGAAGATGGAGTCATCTGGCCAAAACTGCTGACGAGTACCTTGCATTTCCGTTTCACCAACAATTTTTACGGAATAAAGAGGTTTCCCTTTTTCATATTCTTGCTGGTATATTTTGCCATCGCGGAATACTTGTGATGTCATGTGTTTTGAGAGTGCATTTACACAAGATACACCTACGCCGTGTAGACCACCAGAAACTTTATAAGAACCTTTGTCGAATTTGCCTCCGGCATGTAGGACAGTCATTACGACTTCGAGTGCCGATTTGTGTTCTTTCTTGTGCTCATCTACAGGAATACCACGTCCGTTGTCTTGTACTGCTATGGAATTATCCTCGCATATAGTTACTTCAATATGAGTACAATATCCAGCCAAGGCCTCGTCTATAGAATTGTCAACGGTTTCATAGACTAAGTGATGGAGACCTTTTTCGCTTATATCTCCGATGTACATTGCAGGGCGCTTACGTACAGCCTCAAGTCCTTCAAGGACTTGAATATTACTCGCTGAATAATTGTTAGCGTTCTTTTGTTCTTCTGACATTTTGTTATTAGTATTTATTTTGCGGGTGAGACATGTTTCTTACTCGCATTTTCGCACGCAAAGATACTATTTTTATTTCAATAAGTAAAATTTCTGATAATAAAAAAAGCAAAAAGGCTGCAACCTAACGTCACAGCCTTTGTATGGGGCAAGATGGACAAATTTGTAATTAACCCAACTTGTTAATGTAATTTGCCAACTTAGATTTTATGTTGGCTGCTTTATTCTTGTGAATAATATTGGTTTTCGCCAATTTGTCCAGAGTCTTCTGTACACTTGGATACATCTTGACTGCCTCTTCCTTATCGGTTATGGCATGAAGCTTACGGACAGCGTTACGCATAGTCTTTGCATAATATTTATTGTGCAGAGCTCTTTTTTTGTCCTGTCTAATTCTCTTAACTGCTGATTTGTGATTTGCCATCTGTTGTTAAATCTTTAATTTTTCTTTATTCGTAGTCCCTAGCAGAATCGAACTGCTCTTTAGAGAATGAAAATCTCTCGTCCTAACCGATAGACGAAGGGACCGTGGTTATTTTGCGGGTGCAAAGTTATATCTTTTCTTTGGACTGACAAAATTTTATTGGCCTTTTTTTTTAATACTTGAATTTTTTATGTAATTTTGCGGTCATGTTGGCAAAAACAAGAGGAATTGTACTGCATTCTGTTAAGTATGGTGAAGCTTCTTTGATAGTAGAGGTGTTTACGGAAATGTATGGCTATATGTCTTTCATTGTACGTATTCCGAAGAGCAGAACCGGTAAAATAAGGAAACAGTTGTTTCAGCCGATGACAATTCTTGATATGGAATGTGATGTGCGGCAATCTTCTCGCTTGCATCATTTGCGCGAGGCAAGATTTGCTGTACCTTATTTGAATATACCATTTGACGCATATAAGCTATCGATATCCTTTTTTATTGCGGAGTTTCTTCAGCATACACTTAGAAGTGAGCAGCAGAACTTGCCTCTTTTTGAGTATTTAGTGAGTAGTTTATGGTGGCTTGACGGTTGTTTGGACTCCTATTCCAATTTTCATCTTGTCTTCCTGATGCGTTTATCCAGGTTTCTTGGCTTTTATCCTAATCTTGATGGATATGGAGCCGGTGATTATTTTGATCTCCGAAGCAGTTGCTTCACAATTATTCGTCCATCTCATTCAGATTATCTAGAACCTGTAGAGGCTTCCAGAATACATATTATGATGAGGATGAACTATGAGACGATGCACCTCTATACAATGTCTCGTGATGAACGTAATCGTTGCATAGAGGTGATGATGTCATATTATCGTCTTCATATCCCTGACTTCCCAGAAATGAAGTCCCTATCTGTATTGAGAGAGTTGTTCGTTTGACGGAACCGTAAACCTGATTTTTCGTTAGGCTAACAGATTCCTGACGATTGTAGATATGATTTTTCCGTCGGCCTTACCAGCAAGTTGTTTACTAGCTATTCCCATAACCTTACCCATATCTTTCATTGAGGTGGCACCAGTCTGACTAATTATAGTTTTTATAGCCTCTTCTATTTCTGTTTCACTCATCTGTTTGGGCAGATAACTCTCGATTACAGAAACCTGAGCTAGTTCTTCTTCTGCAAGATCCTTTCGGTTTTGTCCTTTATATACCTCAGCGGTTTCCTTTCCCTGTTTTGCCAGTTTTGCCATAATCTTCAGTGCTGTGTCATCTTCGAGTGTGTCGTTTGCTCCCGGAGCAGTTTTTGCCTCTATAAAGAATTTCTTGATATTGCGAAGTGTCTCGAGACGAACTTTGTCGCGAGCTTTCATTGCTTCCATAATATCTTTGCTTATCTGATCATAAAGTATCATAATAAATTGTTTTTAGTCTATGAACTTAATAGTTCCGTTATTGTAATTTTTTTTATCGTTGAAGACCTCTTCTTTTACAGGTTCGTCACCTTTAGCACGGCTTCTGATGCTGTCAAGCACTTCTCTAGTGCGTTTGTATGTTGGTGTTGATTCTACTGCGGATATCACATCGTCGTTGTCCAAATCCTCTGCTCTGAAGAGAAATATGTGTGGACGGCGTTTGTATTGAGTATAGTGACCATCGTTTCCATAATAGCGACGACGACGTTCCTGTCGTTCTGCAGCCTTTTCTTCCTCTTCGGCGATCCGGTTTGCTTCCTCCTGTGTGTGCTTCTTTATGTGCATATCCATGCCCGAAACACTTTCTAATCCAAAACCTGTCGCAAGAATTGTCACTTTTACTTTTTTCCCTAAGTCAGGATCCGTTGCCAATCCCCATTTTATCTCAAAACCTTCGCCAAATCTTGCCATGAAATCGTTGACATCATTCATCTCCTCCATCATCAAACCATTATTGTTTTGCTTTTCGCTACAAAAAGATATTGACAGAAGAATTTTTTTCGAGTTGTATACATCGTTGTCATTGAGTAGGGGCGAGTTGAGTGCATCGTCGATAGCTTTCTTCACACGTCCCTCGCCTTCGCCGTAACCGGTACTCATGATAGCTACGCCTCCATTTTTTAGTACTGTCTTAACATCGTTGAAGTCAAGATTGATAAGTCCGTGTATTGTTATGATTTCGGCAATGCTTTTAGCTGCTATACTTAGCGTATCGTCAGCTTTTCCGAAAGCGTCGAGTACTGTTAGCTCTGGGTAAATCTCGCGCAGGCGCTCATTGTTAATAACCAATAACGCGTCAACGTGTTCTGACATCTTTTCGACGCCGTCTAGAGCTTGGTCAATTTTTTTATCACCTTCGAATCGGAAAGGAATAGTGACGATCCCTACAGTTAGAATCCCTAGTTCCTTAGATACGCGTGCGATGACAGGAGCTGCTCCAGTGCCTGTCCCTCCGCCCATACCAGCTGTTATAAAAGCCATTCTCGTACCTTCGTCGAGCATTTTCTTCACATCGTCAATACTCTCTTCGGCAGCTTGACGAGCTTTTTCTGGTTTATTACCTGCTCCCAGTCCCTCTTTTCCCAATTGCAGATGAACAGGCACAGGAGAATCGTTTAGAGCTTGATTGTCGGTATTACACAAGACGAAAGACACGTCGTGTATACCTTCACGGTACATGTGGTTGACTGCGTTACCACCACCACCACCGACACCGATGACCTTAATAATAGGTTGTACTATTTCGTCAGTTCCGAAATCCAGAATATCGGGTTTAACTTTACTTTCTTCCATATCTATATATGTTTAAAGGTCTTTTCTTAAATTATTCATCTTCAACAATTTTCTTCGAGAATTTCTTAAGTCCCTCGAACGCTTTGTTTAGCAGACTGTTTTTCTTTTGCAGCTTACGTTTCTCTTTATCTTCATTTTCCTTTCTGACAGCCTCTTCTGCAGCAAAGCGTGCAGCCTCTTCTGCTGCTTTTCTCTTCTCCTCTTCAGCCTTCTGCTTTTCAGCTTCAGTGCGTACCACTCCTGGTGTAATATCAACAGCGCTTCTTGGTTTTGTTACTTCGGCTGCCATCTCCATGTGGTGTTGCTCGAACAGGCTGCTCCCGTTTGGATCAATCTCTCCCCCGGCACAATTTATATCACCTTTCGCCAATATTCCCAAGATAGTATTCATCTTGCCATTTTTATTATTTATCTCATTGTTGTTTGAGTTGATGGTCTGAGTGACGAACTTGGCAATTCTTATTTTTTCGATATGAGTATGGTTGACAAATACCATTTCAATATCCTTCATGTTAGAACCACCTCCAGTGAGGATAATTCCGCCGAGAAGCTTATCGTAATAATCAGAACTTTGAATCTGGAACCAGACGTTTTCGATAATTTCCTCCAGACGTCCTTCCACTATTTCGACAAATCTACGGCTTTCCACACTGCGGTCTTCATCAATAGGCAACATAAGGCTATTGTCAATGTCGTTATTATCGGTGAAAGCTGAAGAATATTTGATTTTCATATTTTCAGCATCACTCTCTTCCATCTGCAATGAAGCGATATCCTTCGTGATGTTGTTACCTCCTAGCGGAATTACAGCTAGATGGCGGAGAATATTTTTATTGAAAACAGAAACTGTCGTTGTGTCGGCGCCGATATCAACCAGCGCACACCCGGAGCGTTTCTCGGCTTCAGTGAGGACACTGTCTGCGAGAGCGATAGGTGCCATATACATCTCAGCTACCGTTATTCCTGCAGTTTCGAAGCATTTGTTCAAGTTTCTATATACAGTATTACGGGCTATAATATTGAGGAAGTTGCCTTCCAAGTGATTGCATTGTATTCCGACGGGGTCGGTCTGTAGCTGACTGTCCACCTTGTATTCCTGTACTGCCACATCCAAAATTTCTTGCTCAGGATATTTCATGTCGCGGTTTGAGTCCATGAGGTTGATAACCATGTCAGTCGTTACCAAAGTGTTATCAGGCAGTTCTTTAGTGATTATGTTTCTTATGCTACGCAGAGACTGCCCACCCACACCTACATACACTTTAGAAATATTTGTTTTAAGTGTAGTGGTCAGTTTCTTAACTATATTCGTAAGGCATTGAGCGGTTTTGTCGATGTTGTAAACCACGCCTTTACGTATAAAAGAGGAAGAATCCTCTTGTGCAAGTGCGAGGACGGATATACTTCCGTCCAGGTTCTTTCTTCCAGCTATGCCAATCACCTTTGATGATCCCAATTCGATAGCTACGATAAATTCCTTTGCTGCCATACTTTATATATTTTGTCTTTTTTTACATATTATCTGGTTGTCAAACTCAAGGCTGATGTACGAATATTTGTTCCATCCCACCTGATTGAGACCATATTTGTAGAATTTCCTCAGTCGATCCAACTTCTGCTGTATACCCGTCGGTCGTCCTAAGTATACTACATGTCCACCTATTCGCGGTATTATCTCGATACTTCCGTCTCGCAGAACATTTATTTGCTCAATACATTGCTGCCAGAACTTATCCTTGAGAAGATAGTTGCCGATTCCTGTGAGGTGTGACTTAGCGTATTTCTTCGATACAAAACCTGTAGCTATCACGATGTCGGATATGTATTTTACATTAGGCATAATGCCACCATAGTCATCAATATAGTAGTCTTCTCCATTTACGCTTTTGATTCTAATTACAGGCATACGCTGTGTGAGTTGAATGCACACGTGTCCACCTGGTGTTTTATAACATTCTGCTGTTTCGACGAAAGGACTTTTCTTAAGAACTTTTTCTATTTTTTTGCTATCTATTTCATTCATTCGTTTTGCCAGCGGGTATATATCGTTCTTCTTTAGAATTTGTTTTATTTCATTCACATTGAGAAAACCGTCCTCCGTCTCATCGCTGATATTCAACTCTACGCCAGTGCATTTTCTCTTTTCGTCGGGACGGTTGATCACAGTCACGGCGAAAATCAGATATGCCACCAGTGTAACGGCAGATATGACTAAGAGCGTTTTCTTCCAAACGAATCTCATTTATTTTGCAGTATCTTTGTTATTTCAGGAACGTAATTGTCCAGATCGCCTGCACCTAGTACCATAAGCACGTCGAAGTCATGATTCTTTACTAAGTCGATAACGTCGTTTTTGTTACACATGCTCTTTTCTATTCCTGGACGCAGGTTGTCGTAGATGAGTTTCGATGTAATTCCCGGGATTGGTTGTTCACGTGCTGGATAGATATCGAGCAGTATCACCTCATCAAGTAAACTTAGGCTGTCAGCAAAATCCTTATAGAAGTCGCGTGTTCTTGTATACAGATGTGGCTGAAACATCACTGTGATTTTTCTGTTTTTATATAGCTCTCGTATACTTTTTGCGCTCTGTAGAATCTCCTGTGGGTGATGAGCGTAATCACTCAGAAAGACGACTTTGTCATTCTTTATCTTAAAATCAAAACGTCGTTCTACTCCTCCGTATGTGCTCATCCCGTAACGAATCTCGTCGTCGGTACATCCACTAAGTTGTGCCAGAGCCATTGCTGCTATACCGTTGTCAATATTAATAGGAACAGGCTGTCCCAGTTTTATATTCGTGATATTATTTATCGGGGATATGAAGTCGAATGAGATTTCACCATTATCGATAACAATATTTTCTGCATGGAAGTCACCCTCGCCGCGGCTATACTCATACACTTTAACGCCATTCTGAACATCAGCTTTCATCTCAAGATTCTTGTGTATGATAAGAGCGCCTCCAGGCTGAATTAAAGTGGAATAATGTCGAAAACTTTCGAGGTAAGCCTCTTTTGTACCATATATGTCGAGGTGGTCAGGATCGGTAGCGGTGATGACACTCATATAAGGGCGTAACCAATGAAAAGAACGGTCGAATTCATCTGCCTCAATAACTACGAAGTCGCTAGTCTTGCTAAGGATGTAGTTGGTTCCGTAGTTTTTTGAGATTCCACCTAAGAAAGCGTTGCAGTCTAGATGACTCTGGTGTAATATGTGTGCAGCCATAGTCGACGTAGTGGTTTTCCCGTGCGTACCTGCCACACACAGACCTTTGTGTGAGTGTGTCAGAGTGCCCAGCACTTGTGCGCGTTTTTCTATTTCAAAACTGTTTTCGCGGAAGAATACCAGTTCCTTATGTTCAGGAGGTATGGCAGGAGTGTAAACAACAAGTGTTGACTTTGGATCACGGCAAGCGTGAGGAATTTCATCTACATCTTCTTCATAGTGGATGAGCATACCTTCACTCTCCAGTCTTTTCGTTAGAGCAGACGGAGTCTTATCATAACCGCCGACAACAAGACCTTTGGAAATAAAGTAACGTGCTATTGCACTCATGCCGATGCCTCCGGCACCGACGAAATAAACGGATTTTATATCTTTTAGTTCCATATTCATTTTTTTCTTTCTGCGAGTTTTATAACCTCCTTCGCAATAATCTCGGCAGAGTCAGGTAGAGCCATCTTAAGAATATTATGGCTAAGGCTCTTCAGCTGGTCAGCATCATTGACAGTATAATTTGCTATTTTAAGCAGATTCTCGATAGCCTCTGAGTCTTTCACATAGAGAGCGGCTTGCTTCTCCACTAAAGCAAGTGCATTTTTTGTCTGATGGTCTTCTGCTACATTGGGTGAAGGCACAAGGATAACTGGTTTGCCAAGCAGGCAAAATTCAGAGATACTACCAGCACCGGCACGGCTGATTACCAAGTCGGCAGCTGCATACGCACTTCCCATATCTGATATGAAGTCGGTGACGTGTAGCATTGGTAAATTTTTATACTTTGTCAGTGTCTCCATTATTTCCTCGTTATAATATTTTCCTGTCTGCCAGATATACTGTACACCAGAAGATTCAATCATGTCGATATGGTTAAGAATGCTTTCGTTGATGGTGCGTGCGCCTAAACTTCCACCTATGATGAGAATGGTCTTTTTACAGGGGTCGAGCCCGAAGTTTTTTATTGCATCTTCTCTTGACACCTTATTACCCAGTAGATTCTGACGAACGGGATTCCCTGTCATTATAATCTTGTCGGCTGGGAAGAAACGTTGCATTCCGTCGTAAGCCACGCAAATCTTTGCGGCCTTCTTTGCCAGTAATTTATTTGTTACACCCGCATAAGAGTTCTGTTCTTGAATAAGAATAGGGATATTCATGTTTGCAGCTTCGTTAATAGTTGGTCCGCTGGCATATCCTCCTACTCCTACAGCTGCCATTGGTTGGAAATTGCGTATTATATTCTTTGCCATACGTTGACTTTTCCATATTTTAAAAAGTACTACGAAGTTCTTCATCATATTTTTACGGTTGAATCCGCATATAGGCAGTCCCTTTATATCATAACCTGCAGCAGGAACCCGTTGCATCTCCATACGTCCCAAAGCTCCGACGAATAATATTTTTACATCAGACCTGAGCAGTTTAATAGCATTTGCAATAGATACGGCTGGGAATATATGACCTCCTGTGCCACCACCACTGATGATTATTCTTAATTCCTCATTCATAATACTTTTTGTTTATTTCCGCAAAAGTAATTAAAATATTTCTTATTTAATCAAATTATCGCATATTTTATTCACTATAGTATTCCATTGACTTGTTCTTCACTTCGTCAGGATTTTCCATATCATCTTTCTTTTTAGCATATCGGCTCACGCTAAGTATTGCACCTATATATGCACAATTGATAAGCGTGGATGTACCGCCTTTGCTTATCAGTGGCAGAGGTTGTCCCGTCACAGGCACCCATCCTACAGCCACAAGCATATTGAATAATGCTTGTGTCACTAGTAACAGAGCTAACCCCATGATGAGCATAGCAGGGAAGTTGCGTTCGCACCGGCTTGCTATACGTGCAGTACGGAACAGCAACACGATGTATAAAAACACGACAGCTAGTCCGCCTTCGAGTCCCATCTCTTCGATGATGATTGAGAAGATGAAGTCTGAGAAAGCCTGCGACAGAAAGTCGCGCTCCTCAGAGTTTCCCGGTCCTTTTCCAATGAAGTTGCATGAAGCGATTGCTATATTTGCGTGTGCCACTTGAGCATCTTTGTCGAGGTCGTACTCTTTAGGCGTTGGTTCCTCGTTGCTGACAAACTTGTGGATACGTGCTTTCCATGTATCCATACGGTGGAACACCTTCTCCAAAGTTGTCTTTTTCTTCGTCGGTTGTTCTATCTGTTCCGATAGCTGTCCTTTATTGTCTAGCTTTGTATCGTCACCAGTGAGCATGATCAGTCCGATAAACAGCATCAGTACTAACATCACTATTCCTAGTAGTTTACCTAGTTGAATCAGTGGAACTCTGCCGATAAACATCATCATGAGAATAACAAAAGCCAACAAAAAGGCAGTCGAAAAATTCTCTAGTAATATAAGTGAGATGATCAAGAGCGATATGCCTAGAATCCACCCGAATGCCCGTTTGTCGGCACCTTGCTCCGTCTGCATGGCGCTTAGGATCTGAGCTGTTATAAGTACCATTGTCCCTTTTGCTATCTCTGACGGCTGAAACTGAACACCTAGAAAATTCACCCATCGCTGAGCACCGTTAGTGGTCTGTCCCGCCACAAGGACCCATACCAGAGTGACAACAGAAACTATTAAAAGGAAAGGCGTGACGAGTTTAAAGTAGCGGCACGGGATATTATGAACGACAATGACGATGAACGTACCGAAGAACAACATCATACAGTGAAAGATGATCGGTGCAGCGAAACTGTCGTTTTTGTAGGTAAGTTCGCTCGAAGCGCTAAACACTTCAACGATACTTATCATACATAAGAAGAAGAACACCATCCAGATGACCTTATCACCCTTGAATATGTTATTTATCTTTTTATTCATCGTTCTAAATTGGGCAATTGCTATTATAAGTTTCTTACAAGAGTCTTGAATTGTTCACCGCGGTCTTCCATGTTTTTAAACAGGTCGAAGCTAGCGCAGCACGGGCTGAGTAACACAGTGTCGCAGGGTTTAGCCATTTCATAACATGCGTTTACACAATCTTTCATACTATGTGTGTCTTGTACGGGGATTCCCATGCCGTCGAAGAAATTGTGAAGCTTTGTATTGTCGGCACCCAAATATACCAGTCCTGCGCATTTCTTTATTACGAGGTCTTTGATGGTGTTATAGTCATTGCCCTTGTCTTTACCTCCAAGGATAAGAATTACAGGAGTCTTCATGCTTTCCAGAGCATACCAGCAGGCATCTACGTTTGTGGCTTTCGAGTCATTCACATACTCCACGCCACGCACATTAGTAACTTTTTCCAAACGGTGTTCCACGCCGGGGAAGTCGCTAAGGCTCTTTCGTATTATATCCTTCTTGATACCTGCGATGTCGGCGGAGATGCCCGCAGCGAGTGAGTTGTAGATATTGTGTTTACCTGTAAGACTCAGCTCTTCCTGTTCCATGTTAAAAGGAGTCGGTTTCTCTATTTTGTATTGTCCCTCTTCGATATAACCAATGGTTCCTTTCTCTTTAATTTCTGAAAATGGGCACATCTGGGCTTTAATACCGTATTTGTTTAATTCCTGTTTGATAATTGGATCGTCATTCCAGTAGATGAACGCATCGTCAGCTGTCTGGTTCTGTATGATTCTCATTTTTGAGTCTACATAGTTCTGCATGCAGTTTTCGTAGCGGTCCAGATGGTCAGGTGTTATATTAAGCAGAATCGCGATGTTTGCACGGAATTTATACATATTGTCCAACTGGAAGGAACTCAGTTCGATGATATAATATTTGTGTGGATTCTCAGCTACCTGTAGAGCCAGACTTTTGCCGATGTTGCCAGCCAATCCGGCATCATAGCCTGCCGTTTTGAAGATATGGTAGATGAGTGATGTGGTAGTCGTCTTACCGTTGCTTCCGGTGATACATATCATCTTTGATTTCGTATAACGTCCGGCAAACTCTATTTCGCTGATGATAGGTATATGTTTCTCCTTCACTTTGATTATCATCGGTGTGTTTTCTGGTATACCCGGACTTTTAATTATTTCGTCAGCATTAAAAATTTTTTCTTCAGTGTGGTGACCTTCCTCCCATTCCACATGATGGTCATCCATCAACTTCTTATAGTTGTCTTTGATAACCGACATGTCCGAAACGAATACGTCGAACCCTTCCTTCTTTGCCAGAACAGCAGCTCCTGCTCCGCTCTCGCCAGCTCCCAATATTACTATTTTTTTCATTGGTATATCTTTTATCTTATTTTCAATGTTATTATTGTCAATGCTGCCAGAATTATAGTTATGATCCAGAAGCGTACCGTAATTTTGGCTTCGTGGTATGTCCCGTAAGGGCGCTTCCATATATAGTGACACTCTGGATCGAGCTGTGACTGTTGTGTGCGGAAATGATCATGTATTGGCGTACGTTTGAAAATTCTCTGTTTTATACCTTTGTGCTTACCTATTTTATACCATTCCACCTGTAGTATAACACTTAGACTCTCTATCAGGAATATACCGCATAGTATCGGCACAAGAAGCTCCTTATGGATGATGATTGCGCATACAGCAATAATTCCTCCGATGGTTAGCGAACCTGTATCGCCCATAAATACCTGTGCGGGGTAGGCGTTATACCATAGGAATCCTATGAGTGCCCCTACAAATGCACAAATGAAAACCACTAATTCCTGCGACCCTGGAATATACATGATGTTAAGATATGCGGCATATTCTATATGACTTGAGACATAGGCGAAAATGCCTAGTGCCACTCCTATTATGGCCGAATTACCTGCCGCCATACCGTCCATACCGTCATTCAGATTGGCACCATTTGATACGGCAGTGACCACCAATATGGTAACAATCACAAAGAGAATCCATCCTGCGGCATTCTTATATTTACCGCAGAAGCTCATCACATCCGAGTAGTCAAGATTGTTGTTTTTAACAAAAGGAATTGTTGTCTTTGTTGATTTTGATAGGTTTTTCTCGTGAGTCACCACTATTTCCTGCCCATGTTTCTTGAAAGATACATTCTCTCTTATCATTGCGTCGGGGCTTAGATAAAGAGTAAGACCCACAATCAGTCCCAGCCCAATCTGTCCAATAATCTTAAATTTTCCGTGTAGTCCCTCTTTATCTTTCTTGAATATCTTGATATAGTCGTCGAGAAAACCTAGAAGGCCAAGCCACACTGTTGTTATCATCATCAGAATGAGATAAATATTCCTTATTCTGCCCAACAGCAGACATGGGATAAGGATAGCCACGATGATGATAATGCCGCCCATCGATGGAACACCGATTTTCTGGACTCCGAATGGGTCAATTTTAGAATCCCTCTGAGTCTCACTTATCTGCTTACGATGTAGCAGTTTAATAAATTTTTCACCGAGCCATGCCGATATAGTCATTGAAAGAATGAGAGCAAGTAATGCACGGAATGAGATGTATGCCCACATATGTGAGCCGGGAATGCCGAACTGCTCGAAAAAACGGAATATATAGTAAAGCATAAGTTGTCTGATTTAATGTTATTGTTCCTGCTCCTTAAAGATATCACTGATTATTTCTTTGTCATCGAAGTGGTGTTTTACCCCTTTGACGTCTTGATAGTCCTCGTGTCCTTTGCCTGCCACGAGTATGATGTCACCCTTTTGAGCCATCATACATGCCGTACGTATAGCTTCCTTGCGGTCGACAATGCTTATCACTTTTTTCATCTGCTTCGAATCGAGACCTGCCAACATGTCGTTGATAATATCCTGTGGTTCTTCGAAACGAGGATTATCACTGGTTATTATTACCTTGTCGCTCTGCTTCACCGCTTCCTGAGCCATCAATGGTCGTTTACCTTTATCACGGTTGCCTCCGGCACCGCATACGGTAATGATTTTTCCCTTGCCATCCACTACTTCGTTAAGTGTGGCTAAGACATTTTCAAGTGCATCGGGCGTATGAGCGTAATCCACCACGGCAGTATATCCTTCGGGGGAGTGTAATGGTTGCAGACGTCCGTTTACACTTTGCATTGTGCTCAACTCGAGTAACACATCCTCCGGTTTTTGACCTAGCATAACAGATGCGCCGTAAACCGCTAGCAGATTGCTGACATTGAATTTTCCAATAAATTGCACACCGACCTCATGTCCGTTGATTTCGAGATACATACCGGCGAGATGGCATTCCAGGATCTTAGCTTTATAGTCGGCTAGTGTTCTTATCGAGTAAGTTCTCACCGTCGCTTTTGTGTTCTGTACCATCACCATTCCATTTTTGTCATCGGCGTTGGTAATAGCGAAAGCACCCTTTGGTAATTCGTCGAAGAAAGCCTTCTTTGCATCACGGTAGTTCTCGAAGGTTTTGTGGTAGTCCAGATGGTCACGTGTTAAGTTGGTAAATATACCCCCCACGAAATTCAGACCTCCGATACGTTTCTGGGCGATGGCATGTGAACTGCATTCCATGAAAGCATATTCGCATCCTTCAGATACCATACGTCCTAATAATTCATTCAGTTCTATAGGGTCAGGTGTAGTATGATCTGTAGGAATAGTTTCCCCGTCAATATAGTTGCAGACAGTTGAAAGGAGTCCGCATTTAAATCCGAATTTTCGGAATATATTATATAATAATGTGGCAATGGTCGTCTTACCGTTAGTGCCAGTCACCCCCACTAGTTTTAGTTTCGATGTTGGATCTCCGTAGAATAAAGTAGCTACTTTACCTACTGCATCTTCTGTGGACTTTACACAGATATAAGTCACCCTATCCTTTTTCAACTCAGGGATTACCTCACATAAAACAGCTATGGCACCAAGTTCTTCAGCTTTTGTAATAAACGTGTGGCCGTCTACCTGAGTGCCTTTTATTGCTACAAACAAATGTCCGGGTTTGATTCGTCTTGAATCAATGTTTACTCCGGTGATGTCAACCTCCGTACTACCTTCGACAAGTAGTGGCTTAACGTTCTTGAGCAATTTCTCTAGTTCCATAATATATTGTTTTGTTGTTTATTCTTTTAATTCTATTTCAGTTCCAGATGGCATCTACTTCCTTTGATAATCACTTTACCCAAAGGATAACTCTGTGAAATCACTTTTCCACGTCCGTTGAGTGTAACTTTTAGTCCGCGGCTCTCCAGAATAAATACCGCATCGCGTGCTCCCATCCCTGTTACATCAGGTGTAATATTCGACTTTGTTTCTTGTCGTTGTAGAATTACCGAATTATTATTGTGAGCCGTTTTTCCCCATATAGGGTTGCCGTCTTCATAGGAGCCACCCCAGTTAGTGTTGGTTTTAATGCCAAGATCATTCAGAACATAGTCAGCCGCAAGAATATTACCGTTCTTCACATCAGGGACGAGTATTGAAATAGAATCGCGGGCATCAGAGACGTTACGTTTCAGATTGCGTGCCATCACGCCTTCTGCGATTACGTGGAACACTGCACCACTCATCGTTCCTCCCGAAGCTGGAAGTCCCGTCTTCTGAATGCATACAATACAGCTGTATTTAGGGTTTTCGGCAGGGAAATAACCTGCAAAACTCAGCAGATAATTTACTTCACCGAATTTGTAACCGTTCTTTCCTGCTATCTGTGCTGTACCTGTTTTACCAGCTACTTTGAAAGCTTTTGAACCGGCTCTCTTGCCGAGCCCTTCGCTTACGACCTCTTCTAGTATGCGTTGTATTTCGTGCAAGGTTTTCTCCTTGCAAATATGCGGTTTTATCACTTCAACAGGAAATTCCTTAATTACTTCGTCGCCTTTTACCACCTTATTTACAAATCTGGGGCGTACCATCCTTCCATTGTTTGCTATCGCGTTGTAGAATGTTAGTGTCGAGATCGGTGGAATTTGTGTCTCGTACCCGATGCTCATCCATGGTAGTGCCGTCTTGCTCCAGTTCGTATATTCGCCCCTTTTATTTTTTTTAGGAAATCGTATTCTTGGTTTTGTAGAACCAATAAATGGTGTTTTAAGATCACTAGCCAGCCCCGTTCGGTAGATACCTTCGACAAATTTCTCAGGATTTTTTCCATAGTGATCATCAATGATGCGGCTTACTCCGATGTTTGAACTATATTTTAGCGTCCATGGCAGAGTCAGAACCTGATAGCCACCACGTCTCCAGTTATGGTCTTTCATTAGTCGACCATGCATAGGCCATACGCCGCCGCCCGTATCCACTGTATACATAGTGTCTACCACTCCGTCGTCAAGAGCTACCATTATTGATGCTGTCTTAAATACTGACCCTGGTTCCATAAGGTCACTCACCGCATTGTTTTTGATCTCACGGTATTCACCATCCTTACATTTTGTCATGTTAACAATAGCCTTTACGTCACCGGTCTGCACCTCCATCAATATGGCTACGCCCACTTTTCCGTTAATTTCCTTCAGTTCGTCGAGAAGTGCCCTTTCAGTTAGGTCCTGCATGCTTACGTCGATTGTCGTTACAATATCGGCACCGTCCATAGGCGGTTTGTCTACGATGCTTAGGAATTTATTCATAACCTTTCTGCGTCGTGACAGTCCGCTGTATCCCCGCAATATTTGGTTATATGAAAGTTCCAGTCCGCATCTGGCCGAATCGATTTCTCCGTACATGTCACCCACTGTACGCTGGGCCAATGTTCCGAATGGTCGTTTGCGTGAGTTGAATGGCTCACAATGGAATCCTCCCTTATAAGCAGGCATGTTTAGTAGCGGCAGTTTCTTAACCTCTGTGTAGGTATCATAGTCGATACGTCTCGGCCATATTGGCCAGTTCTTATTGTGTTGTTTTTGTCCTTCGCAGAGATCTTTTTTGAAATCAGCTACTGACTTTTCTGGAAATATTCTGTTCAGTCCGATGCTTATTGAGTCAACCTTGCTTTTCCATATCGAGTCCCTTTTTATGCCTCCCACATCAAAGTCCATGTATATTTTGTATTCGGGGATCGAACTTGCCATCAACTGCCCGTCGCAGCTTAGGATGTTACCCCTAACGGGTTTAATACTGATACTATCTTTCTTCAGTCTGTCAGCCACCTGCATCCAGTAGCTTTTCTTTGCCGTCATTATGTAGAAAGCCTTTCCGATGGTTGCCACGCCTAATATTGACATCACGATTGCGATGGCGAAGTAACGGGGCATTATTTTATGATTGTCGAAATAGTTCATTCTTCTGGTATATTAACAATAAACGGTGGCTGATCGGCTATATGGAGTGTGCTGTCCTGATTGTTTTGCAGAATTTCTAGCACATGACTTTCTCGACATTTTTCAGTTAGGTCGCTCGAACTTGACAAGGCCTTGTATTTTGAATCACGCAGTTCCTTGGTCAGCTTATCTATTTTGATAAGTTCTTTCTGACTGCAATATCTGTTACCTATATATATAATAGTGATGCCTACAATGAGGACGATGACCCATATCTGGCGTCGAATAACCTGAGCATTCAGAATGTCACCGCCGAGGATTTCCCTGAGCGTAATATTTTGTTGTCGTTGTTCGTCGTCAGATGCAAGAGCTTTTATCGACTCAAGAGTGTTTTTTATCTCCTTCTTCTCTTTCTCTTCTGATTTTTTAATATCTTCTTCCGTCATCTTTCTTTTCCGCTATTCTGAGTTTTGCACTTCGGCTGCGTGGGTTGCGTTGCAACTCATCATCATCAGGAGTGATAATTTTATTATTAACCAAAGTCAGCGGACTGTTTACATTGCCGAAGAAATCCTTGTCTATCTTCCCCTCGGCATTACCAGTCTTCATGATGTTCTTTACAATTCTGTCTTCTAGGGACTGATAAGTTATAACTACTAGCCGCCCTTTTTCGTTCATGGTTTCTATGGCTGCGTCCAGCATCTCTTTGAGTGCATCCATTTCGTGGTTTACCTCTATGCGTAGAGCCTGGAACAACTTTGCCATTTCCTTCTTTTCCCTTTCTCGGATAAATAGTTTTTCCACAGCGTTCATAAACTCGGATGTAGTGCTAATCGGTCTTATTGATCTCGCTGCTGATAGTGCGGCAGCTATTCGCCGTGAATTCTTCAGTTCGCCATAGCAATAGAATATGTCAGCGAGTTTCTCTTCACTGTAATTGTTGATGATGTCGGCAGCAGTTTTACCAGCCCGTTTGTTCATTCTCATGTCAAGGGGAGCATCAAATCTGAAAGAGAATCCTCTAGACTCATCATCAAAATGGTGGCTTGATACACCAAGGTCCGCTAGCAGTCCGTCAATATGATCAACATTGTAGTACTTCATCCAGTTCTTCAGATATCTGAAGTTACTTCTTACGAAGGTGAATCGGCTGTCGTTGACGATGTTTCTCTCGGCGTCTGCATCTTGGTCGAAGCTATACAGATGTCCTTTCTCTGACAGGTGTTTTAATATTTCACGACTGTGACCGCCACCTCCAAAGGTAACATCCACATAGATTCCATCGGACTTAATATTAAGCCCGTCAATACTCTCGTTTAGGAGTACTGGCACATGATATAAAGGCACTGTAAAAGTCATTCTTCTTTGTTGTCAGTCATTATGTTTTCCAAAGCCTCGCCAAACTGTTTGGGTTCCATAAAAGGTTCTTCAGTTTCGGTTAAACTCCATATTTCTATTGTATCGCCCATACCGATGAATTTCACATCCTGTGTGATGTTAGTCATCTTGAGGTATCGGCGTGGAATGAGAAATCTTCCGTTCCCATCTAGAGCCATTGTTTCAACATCCGAGACGAACTGTCGGAAAATTTGCTGATGTGTGGCGTTCCATCTGTTTAGTTTAGAACGTAGCATATCCATTTGTTCATTCCATATATTTTCGGGATAAAGCACGAGGCATGATTGGAAGACATCCTTCCTCATCACCATTTTTTCCACGCCTGCACTCTGTAGCACTTTGCGGAAAGTGGCTGGTAGAAAGACTCTTCCTTTTGAGTCTGTCTTTGCTTCAATGTTCCCTAAAAACCTCATACGTACATCTTTATAAAGAATTTCGGGCCAAAGGTACATATTTTCCTCCACAATTCGCCACAATTCGCCACATTATTTTTTGATTTTATCATTTTCTTTTATCATTTCCACTCATTTGTTTCGGTTTGTTGTAATAATATGCTGATTCTTAGATATATATGGTTTTTATTACTATTTTATGAAGGATAAATATATGGTTTTGTTAAGAAACTTTTTTGCGAAGACTATTGCTGTTGTCTGTTGCTTAATTTTGTGATAAGTAGCACTAATCGAAAATAATAGTTATGTAGAAATATCGATAATGCTTTCTGTTAAATAGAAATCCGAGTGGATATAGAACAAACAAAAATACGTATTTTAGACTTTTTTTTTAGAAAAAACAATGAAAATTAAAAAAGTTACACTATTTTTGCAGTTCGTTAGTGTATTAACAAGATGAGTAGTGTTACGAAAAAAACGATAAACATAGATGAACTACTGAAAAGCAAGATGGGGCGCAAAGTTAAGTATGTGCCTCGTTTTGTCGTTGGTTGGCTTAAACATGTCTTACATCAAGATGAGGTTAACATGTTCCTGTGGGAAAGCAGGGATAAAGTTGGTGTAGATTGGCTTGAAGAATGCGTACGCTACCTTGATATGACACTTAAGGTTGAAGGAGCAAAAAATCTTCCTGACAAAGAAGATGGCCGTCTTTACACCTTTGTGAGCAATCATCCTCTTGGTGGAGAAGACGGCGTAGCACTCGGTGCAATACTCGGTCGCCATTATGATGGTAAAGTTAAATATCTTGTCAATGACTTATTGATGAACCTACCGGGATTGGCACCCCTTTGCATTCCTGTTAATAAGACTGGAACCCAGGCAAAACAGTTCCCGGCAGTGGTGGAAGCTTGTTTCAAGAGTGATAATCATATTATTATGTTTCCTGCCGGTCTCTGTTCGCGTCGTCAAAAGGGCGTCGTTCGTGATTTGCCCTGGAAGAAAGCGTTTGTCACAAAGAGCGTAGAGACACATCGCGATGTGGTTCCGATTCATTTTAGTGGAAGCAATTCTAATTTCTTTTACAATTTGGCTAATACAGGTACAGCTTTAGGGATAAAAATGAATATTGCCATGTTGTATCTTGTTGACGAAATGTACAAAAATGTACATAAGGAATTTCGCGTAGCAATAGGTCGGCCGATACCTTGGCAGACATTCGACAAGAGCAAGACACCGATAGAGTGGGCTCAATATGTGCAGAACTTAGTCTATGAGCTATAATTAATAACGGAAAATAACATCAAAAGATATGGAAGATATTGTCGCACCGGTAAGTAAGGAACTATTGAGAAGTGAACTTACACCAGGTAAGCAACTGCGAATGACAAACAAAAGTCATAATGAAATTTATATTGTGACTCAGCATAATGCACCAAATGTGTTACGGGAGATTGGTCGTTTGCGCGAAATCGTATTTCGCTCTGCCGGTGGTGGTACAGGTAAAGAACTCGATTTGGATGAGTTTGATACAATGGAGAATTGTTATAAACAGCTTGTTGTATGGAATCCTGAATCAGAGGAGATAATCGGCGGTTACCGTTATATTCTTGGTACCGATGTGGATATAGATGAGGCTGGTCAGCCTATACTTGCCACAGGTCACCTTTTTCATTTTTCTGAGAAATTTATGAAGGAATATATGCCTCAGACCATCGAACTCGGACGCTCTTTTGTTTCGCTCGAGTATCAGAATACACGTCAGAATTCCAAGAGTCTTTTTGCTCTTGACAATCTTTGGGACGGCCTTGGCGCACTGACGGTGATAATGCCAAACGTCAAATATTTCTTCGGCAAAATGACCATGTATCCTTCGTATGTACGTAAGGGACGTGACATGATTCTTTATTTTCTCCAGAAGCATTTTGGAGACAAAGATAATCTGATTATTCCGATGAAACCTCTTAAAATTGAGACCGATCCCGATGAACTGGCTGAATTGTTTTGTATGAAATTTTTCAAAGAGGATTACCGTATCTTAAACCGTGAAATTAGAAATCTCGGTTATAATATTCCACCGCTTGTAAATGCTTACATGGGGCTAAGCCCCACGATGAAAATGTTCGGTACAGCTATCAATTATGGATTTGGTGATGTCGAAGAGACAGGAATACTCATTGCCGTTGACGAAATATTGGAAGAAAAGCGAATCCGCCATATAGATACTTTCATTCAGGAACATCCCGATGCCCTTAAGATAACATCCGGTGCCAATAATGTAATATATAAGGAGGGCAAATAACTCTCTCTAATCCCTATACTATCGGCAGGCTCATACCGTTTATCTTCTGATAAACGTCAAGTGCATATATATCTGTCATTCCGCTGATATAATCGATTACGGCCATGATGCGAGTCTCCAGACAAGAATCTTCAATGTCATATTGGCTGCTCACCCTCTTGATGAGTTGTTGTGAATAAAACCGTTCCGGGTGAGTTACCGCGTCAATCATCTGTTCCATCAGTGTAGCCATAATCTTGTAGCCTGCCAATTCTATGTCGACCACCGGTTTGCTGCGGTATATCTTTTCCATTGAGGTGGATGCACATGTCTTATAGGCATTCCTCTGCAGAATCGATATATTGTCAATGATGCTGCCCTTGAATGTTCCATTAAGAATTTTCTTCTCGTTTTCAATAAATGTATTGACACATTCATTGATTAGTCGTCCGATGACGCATGAACGCAGGTAAACCACCTTTTCATTATTGTCTGTGACACCCTCCTCGATGATCCGTCTGAGTATCTTTTTCTGTTCAGATTCGTTGAAAAAACCCATTAATAGCGACGAAGTTTCTTCGAAGGTAAGTAATCTTAACTTATGAGCATCCTCGATGTCCATTATTTCATAACAGATATCATCGGCGGCTTCCACTAAATATACCAGTGGATGGCGTACATAACGTGGAGCTTCGTTTTCTTCTGAAAGTCTTATAATCCCCAACTCTTTTGCTATTTTCTCATAGATATCACGTTCGCTGTCAAAGAAACCGAATTTTCCATGACTGCCAGCCTGCGACGACGCAAATGGATATTTTACCATCGATGCCAGACATGAATAAGTCATGACAAATCCACCCGTCCTCCTGCCTTTGAAACGATGAGTTAATAATCTGAAAGCATTTGCGTTACCTTCAAAGTGGGCTATGTCATCCCAGAATATGTCTGATACCTTCGATTTCAGTTGTGCTCCCGCTCCTTCGGTAAAGAACGTTTGGATGGCCTTCTCTCCGGAATGTCCGAACGGAGGGTTGCCCATGTCATGGGCAAGACAAGCTGCTGATACTATTGAACTAATTTCACTCAAATATGAATCGGCGAGTTCAGGATGTACCTCCAGCAACCGTTGTGTTACATCCATTCCCAGCGAGCGCCCCACAGTAGCAACTTCCAGACTATGTGTCAGGCGGTTGTGCACAAATACACTTCCTGGAAGTGGAAATACCTGAGTCTTATTTTGCAAGCGTCTGAAGGGGGCTGAAAAAATGAGCCGGTCATAGTCGCGTTTAAATTCAGTGCGGTCGTCATGGCGCTCGGGATGGTGGGTTTCCTGCCCCAAGCGGATATTTGAAATAAGTTTTGTCCAATCCATCATAATAGCTACAAAAGTAATGGATTTTTAGAAAATTTCTTTCTTTTTCATGCTAAAAATGTCAGTATATAAATATAAATGGTTATTTTTGCACATTAAATAAGGAATATTCCAATATATGATACATATAAAAGTAATAAACAAGAGTAATAATCAGCTTCCCCAGTATGCCACAGAACAGAGTGCCGGCATGGATTTACGTGCCAACCTTGGTGATTCTGTTACGCTGAAACCTCTTGAACGCCAGTTGATACCGACTGGTCTTTATATTTCTCTTCCTGTGGATTACGAGGCGCAGGTCAGACCGCGTAGCGGATTGGCTCTTAAAAGAGGTATCACCGTGCTCAATACCCCTGGAACCATTGATGCCGATTATCGTGGTGAGATAGGTGTTATATTGGTAAATCTCTCTAATGAAGATTTTGTTATTGAGAATGGCGAACGTATTGCCCAGATGATTATCTCGAGATGTGAGCAAGCTGCGTTTATTGCAGTTGATGTTCTTGACGAGACAGATAGAAGCAGTGGTGGCTTTGGCCATTCCGGATTAAAATGATCATGAGAAAATATTTCAGTATAGTACTCCTTGTAGCGTTAATGACACTTTCATCATGCAAGCAGGGAAGTCAGTTGTCGAAAGGAAAATCAATTGATGTTACCTCGACGACTGCTGTAAGTCGTCTTACACCTGAGCAACAGATGAAGTTCAACTATTTCTACCTCGAAGCTATACGTATGAGTGAATCAGGCCATAGTAGTTCTGCCTTTGAACTCCTTCAGCATTGCCGTCGGCTCAATCCCGGTGCGTCTGAAGTTGATTACTCTCTGTCTCAGTTTTACTCGACCCTCAAAGACACCGTCAATGCTCTCGGAAGTATGGAGGCAGCAGTAGCTAAAGCCCCTGAAAATACTGATTATGCTGAAGAACTGGCTGCTGATTATGTCAGATATGGACATCTTGATAAGTCCATTGGTGTTTACGAAGCCATTTTAAAAAAGCATCCCGATCGTTCCGACCTTCTCGATAATTTATATATGCTCTATTCGCAGAATAACGATTACGACAATATGATATCCACCCTCAACCGAATGGAGGTGATTGAAGGAAAAAGCGAGAAACTATCCGAGGAGAAGTTTCGTATATATGTTAGTCAGAATAAACCCAAGAAAGCGTTTGAGGAGATGGAGGCGCTCGCCGACAAATATCCAAACGACCTTCGCTATCGGGTAGTCATTGGTAAAATGCTCATTGCCAACGGCAGTGAGAAGGATGGACTCAATATGCTAAACACTGTTCTCAAGAATGAACCCGACAATACGATGGCCAAGATGGCCTTCATGGATTATTATAAAAACAAAGGTCTTGATTCACTTTACAACTCGATGCTCTATCAGGTGCTTACCAGCAAGAATACAGCTACCGTCGATAAGATGAATATGATGCGCAGTATCGTGGCCGATAACGAACGAAATGGCGCTGATAGCACGAAGGTTATTAAGTTGTTCCGTGATGTGCTTGCTGTCTCTTCCAATGATGCCGACATGACCGAGCTTCTGGCTTCGTATATGATAGTGAAGAAGATGCCCACAGATAGCGTATCTCCTGTGTTGCGTAGAATAATTGCAATAGCACCCGACAATACTTATGCACGCCTTCAACTTATCGGTTATGCGTGGTCAACCAAGAATCTTGACGATGTTATCGCCCTTTGTCGTCCCGCCCTGCAGTATAACCCTGATGAGATGGCATTCTATTACTACCTCGGAGTGGCTTATTATCAGAAGAATATGAGCGATGAGGCTCTTCGCACATTTCAAAAGGGAGTCAGTGTCATCACTGCTCAAAGCGATGCATCGATAGTGTCCGACTTTTATGCCGTAATGGGGGATATTCTTCACGAGAAGGGATGTCATAAAGAAGCCTTTGCGGCTTATGACTCTTGTCTGCAGTGGAAAGACAATAATATAGGCTGTCTCAACAACTATGCTTATTACATTAGTCTCACCGGCAGTGACCTCGGTAAGGCTGAGCAGATGAGTTATAAGACTGTGAAACAAGAGCCAACCAACAGCACCTATCTAGACACTTATGCGTGGATACTTTTTCTCCAGAAGCGTTATGAGGCTGCTAAAATGTACATTGACCAGGCTTTGATACACGATGCCGACAGTAATGCAGTGATAGTGGAGCATGCAGGAGACATCTACGCATTGAATAAAGATATTGACAAGGCCGAGGAACTATGGAAGCGTGCGGCGAATACTGCTAAAGATAACAAACTGCTTTTCCGAAAAATAAAATTAAAAAAATACATAAGAGAATGAAATTACAGACTATTTCTAAGGTTGTTGTCTTGATGGCAATGCCATTGTTATTCAGTTCTTGTGGTGCATTTAAGTCAGTGACCAATCTGTTTCATCACAAGCAGGTAGTTACAACGCCAGCACCTGTTGCAAAAGACTCTATCCAACAGCGACAGTTTCTCACAAAGGTCAGCGATAATGCTCAATATGCAAAGACGATCACGTCAAAGATAAAATTTAATGTAGAGGTCGGCAACCAGAATATCACACTCACCGGTAACCTTCGTATGAAACGCGACGATGTCATTCAGTTACAATTGATGGCATTTGGTTTTGTCGAGGCTGGCCGTTTGGAGTTCACCAAGGATTATGTTTTACTAATCGACCGTATTAACAAGCAGTTTATCAAGGCCGATTACAATAAACTCACATTCCTTCAACAGAGCGGAATTAATTTCTATTCGCTTCAGGCGCTGTTCTGGAATGAACTCTTCCAACCCGGAATGAATAAGGTGACCGACGAGTCTCTTCGCAATTATACTGCATCGCTTGGTGGAGACGATGTCGTTATTACCCTTACACGCGGATCGATGAAGTACAAATGGCTAGCCAACAATAAGTCCGGTTTTCTTAATATGGCAAATATAGCCTATATGGATGCTAGTGGTAAGACACAACTCAATTGGGACTATAGTGCATTCCAGTCGATGGGCAGTAAGATGTTTCCTACCGATATGAAGATAGATTTCTCTACACCTAAGAAGGGCGTAAAGATAAATATGATGCTGAATAATCTTCAGAATGGGACCGATTGGGAAACTCGTACCCAAGTATCCAACAAGTACAAAGAAGTAACAGTCGACGAAATTCTAAGACGTTTCATGACATTATGATAAGACGGATTTCGGTATTGCTGCTTTTGCTTTTTGCGTTTTCTGTTACACCTTATGCCCAGTTACGGAAGGGCGTGGGCAAGAAATCGCGTACTACAAAAGTAACTAATTTAAGCAAGTCGAAGTCACGCACCCGTAGTAAAACTTCCGTTCCAGCTACCTCAATTAAAGGTCTGCAGAACCAACGCAAGCAGATTCAGCAGAGAATCAAGGAACAGGAGAGAGTCTTAAAGGCTAATCAGCAGGATGTCAAGAAACGACTCGATAATCTAATGATGATAAATAGCGAGATAGAGGAACGTCAAAAGTCCATCACTGGTATTCAGAGTAATATTCTCTCCATCAACGGCAATATAGATCAACTTCAGTCACAACTCGATCTCCTTCAATCACAACTCAACGAAAGAAAGCAGCATTATAGGAAATCACTGCAGTATATGTACCGAAATCGTTCGATACAAAAGCAGTTGATGTTTATCTTCAGTGCGAAGAACTTTACTAAGATGTATCGTCGATTGAGATTTATGCGTGAATATGCTGCTTATCAGAGAGCCCAAGGCGAACTTGTTAAGAGTAAGCAGGCAGAGGTACTGGCCAAGCAATCTGAGCTAATGCTGGTCAAGGGCCAGAAGAATGTCTTGTTGTATAAAGGTAAGCAGGAACATCGTAAACTTCAGGGAAAGCAAACCGAGCAGAAGCAGGTTGTTACCACTTTGCAGCAACAACAGCAGACCATTCAGTCGGTACTGGCCCAGCAACGTAAGATGGATGCCGCCCTTAATGCGAAGATTGATCAGTTGATTGCTCAGGAAGTGGCCAAAGCCCGTGCCCGTGCTGCTGCCGCAGCTCAACGTCGTGCAGCTGCTGAGGCTGCCCGTAAACGAACTGCTGAGTTGGCTGCTAAGAAGGCAGCTGCCGAAGCAGAGGCTCGAGAGAATGCTCGAAAGATAGATGCAGCGAAAGCCGAGGAGGCCCGACTGAAAGCTGCTGCCCGCGAAGCCGCTCGCAGGAGTGTTGCCGAAAAAGCGACTGCCGATCAGGCCGCTCAAGATGCCGAGGCGTCACGTCGTGCTGCAGAGCGTAAGGCTCAGAATGATGCTGCCAATGCAGCTAAGGACATTGCGGAAACCCGTCAGGCACCGCCCGAACAGATGGTTATGGATAACGAGGACCGCCGTATCAGTGGTGGTTTCGAAAGTAACCGTGGTCAGCTACCTATGCCTATCACCGGCAGTTACCGAGTGGTCAGTCATTACGGCCAGTATAATGTAGCTGGACTTAAGAACGTCACGCTCGACAATAAAGGAATCAATATACAAGGACAGTCAGGAGCCCATGCTCGTGCAATATTCAATGGTGAAGTCAGTGCTGTCTTCGGTTTTGGAGGAACGATGGTCGTCATGCTCCGTCATGGTAATTACATTTCCGTCTATTGTAACCTCTCCTCCGTCAGTGTCCATCGTGGTCAGCAGGTATCCACGCGTCAGATATTGGGAACTGTCGGTTCAGACAATATTCTCCAGTTTCAGTTGCGCCGTGAAACCGTTAAGCTGAATCCGGAAGTCTGGATAGGAGGATAGTCAATGATAAAAAAACAAAAAGAGAAAGTGTCAACTTCCTCTTTTTTCGTTTATTTCAGACTGGTTCCATCTAACAGTGTAAAATACAAATCAATAGCCTTTTCAATCTCGCTTATTCGGATAAATTCATCGGCACAATGTGACCGGCATGATTCTCCCGGACCCAACTTAAATGAAGGGAAAGGCATTAGTGCCTGATCTGAAAGAGTCGGCGATCCAAACGGTACTAGCTTCATCTCCAGCGTCCTTCTAATCAGTGGATGGTCGATGTTGATATGTGACGAACATAATCTGAACGACCTGGCCTTTACCTCGCTCTTCACATTCTTACATATAAAGTCATAAATATCCTTGTTCGTATAGTTCTCATTACTACGTACATCGACGGTGAATGTACATTTATCCGGAATCACATTATGTTGAGTCCCAGCATTGATCATAGTTACGTTCATGTGTGTTGGTCCCAGCACCTCGCTGTCCTTCAAGAACTTATAAGTTCTAAACCACTGAATATCATCCAGAGCCTGATATATGGCATTCACCCCTTCGTTTCTAGCAGCATGCCCCGATTTGCCGTGTGTAGTCACGTCCAGTACCATCAGCCCCTTCTCAGCGATAGCAGGCTCTAACCCCGTCGGCTCTCCCACGATACCCACATCAATATGTGGCAACATCGGCAGTACCCTTTCAATACCATTTTTTCCTGAGATTTCCTCCTCTGCCGAAGCCAGATATATCACGTTATATTTTTGTTCCTTCTTGATAAGCATCCTGAACACTTGCAGCAGCGAAACCAGTCCCCCTCCACAGTCGTTGCTGCCCAGTCCATAGATGGTATCCCCCTCAATGGTGGGCGTAAACGGATGATGAATCCATGAATTCACAGCCTTCACTGTATCCAGATGGGCGTTAAGCAGAAGGCTGGGACGGTTCTCGTCGTAGTGTGGATCGATAATCCACACATTATTAAGTTCCCGTTTATATACTAGTCCGCATCTGATCATAAATCTTACCAGTGCGTCAGCCGCTTTATCCTCTTCGCGACTTATTGATGGGGCGGCGATAAGTGTCTTCAGCAGTCCCACTGCATCGTTTACGTAATCAACATGTTTCATATCTCACAACCTTTAGAACTATATATTTCATGCAAAAGTATAATAAATTATTTCTTTTGCGAAATTTCTACAAACCTTTTCATTGTTGAGAGAACAATTTCATAGATTTCTCCCGTCCAAATCAACGAAAAATATTATTTACTGATGTTATCTGTATAACTAAAAAAATCTGATACAGCATTAAGCTGTATCAGATTAATCTTTTATTTAAAACAACCCTGATGATATGAAACCAACAGAGTTGTCTTGATCATAAATATTCTTATTACTTAACCATTGTCTTCTCAACAACTGTTGTACCGTCAGACATTACTTTCTTAACGATATTCAATCCCTTAGAAAGTTTTGACTTCTGCATACCATTTACATCGTAGATCTTAACTGCTACGGTCTTGCCTGTATTAACTGGGCTTTCTACGCCGCTTGCATCAATATAGTACAGACGGAAGTTGTCAAATAATGTCCAGTAATCACTATTGCCGGTTGCATTTGGCATCTTGATACCAATCTTCAAGGTGTTGTCTGTTACTGTTGTGCTAATTTCATTCTCATATTTACCCTGAGCAATATACATGCTTGCTCCGTGCATGGATGCTGGTACGAATGCTGAATCAGTACCTGATACGTAACCATAGTCTGTCTGCCAGTCGCCATTGTCGAACAATTTAACAGGTGAAGCCTCTGATGCAATGTGTTTAACGGCTACACTATCTCCGTTGGCATAGAGGAATGACTTAATAGAGTCAGGTGTACCTGCTTTGTAATTCGTAATTGTAGTTGCAATTGCTAATGGGCGGAAGAATGCCTGTGCCTTAACTACGTATGTTCCATTTGGCAGGCCATGGAGGGTCTGATAAATGTTGAATGTATTATTGTATACCTCAGCTTCCTTGAATGTAACTGTAGGACTGTAATTTACCCAACCGAATGAGTTGCCGAAATCAAATGATGGATTGAGCAATGCTGCTGTAACGTCACCCGGTTCGGTGATGTATACCTTAACCTGTGCATCAAGCATATACTGACCTAATAATGTTGACAAGGAATCGATGTCTGCGTCAACGTATGTAGGATATTCCATATCGTAAACTGCAGTAGTCTCATCATAAAGTGATTTGAGCTTAGCTCCTGACTCTGTAGCAACAATTTCCGGTTTAGTAACAGCTATGCCTACGATAGAATCATTAACAAACAATGTTTTGTAATGGCTGATGCTGGTGTTAACTTGTGGCATAAGCTTAGTTAGCTTGTTAGAGAGGATGAGCATTGTCATGAACTCAGACTTTTCGTCGCTTAGTACAATTGTACTTGTATCTGCTAGTATCTGTAACTGCTTCTTTAGTTCACCGTTCATCTTGCTTGGCAAAGCTGTGTTGGCAGCGTCAAGTTTGTTTTGCAAGAGAGTAACACCGTCCTCACGGTTTGGACCAACATAAGTGAGTCGTACATTGTCAAAAGCTCCCCAACAGAGGAAACCACTCTTGATTCCTATTTTCAGTGTGCCGTCGGTAACAACAGTAGTCAATTCATTATCAAAAAGCCCTGCATCAAAGAACTTTCTAATATTACCGGTTCCACTATTAGCCCATGGACTTTGAGCTGGAGCATACCAACCGCCAGGAGTCTGGTAACCTTCGGTCATACCCTTGTCACCTTCAGATAACCAGTTTTTCACCTTTTTTTCATCACTATTCATGTACATAGTAAGTCCGACAGCAGCAGCTCTAGTAGTAGAATCAGCCATCCACTGATCATATTCATAAGCTTCATCTTTACCCCAAAGGATTGGGCGATCAAATGCTTGAATCTTAAGCTTATATGTACCTGCAGGAACGTCTGTGAATGTCTGGTTCATATCGAAACTGTTACACCATTTATTTGCGAGAGAATTTGTCTTATCAAAATCAGAAAGGCTTGTTCCCCATACAGAGTGGTCACCGTCAAAGCCGGCATCCTTAACCAAGGATGTAACATCAGACCCAGGTGCAAGCTGTGAGTTGGTTGCAGATGTCACAAGTTTATTCAGTTGTGTTATGTAGGCCGCAATTTCTTCTGTAGTGAGCGTTTTTTCCGTCATTAAGTTTTCAATATCATTCTCTGCGAGATAATCGCTTAGGTTTGATGTTTGAACTGTTTCAATGGTAAGCTCGCTCAAGGTTTTAGTCGCTGTATCGAAAGATTCTCGCAAATCAGTGTAAGCAACTTGGTTGGCCTTTGCAGACGCTACGGATGTATTTAGTGCATTATACATGTCAACTGCTTCCTGGAAGGTAGCGCCAGAATTATTGATCAGAGCTTCAGCTTCAGCTTTCTTAGCTGTCATATCGTCAATGTAACTTTGGCTCACTCCGCCATTCTGAAGAGCAACGTTTGCTGAATCAACAGATGCCTGAATCATGCTTTTAATATCGGTGACAACAGATCCTGTTCCACAATACTTGAGGCTGAAATTGTCAAGGGCTACCCAGTTGCAGTTGCAGTTTTCTACAACAACACCAAGAGTTAATTTTCCATCGCTTACATAAGCGTTTGCTTCATAATATTTAGGTGAATACTCTAAAGTAGAAGCATTGGTGCGGGCTTCAAGACCTGATGCAGAAGCGTAGAGTGAAACTCCGTGCTGACCGTCTACAACCTGTGGGCTATTACCCTGCTGAGCTGCTACAATCCATGCACCTACTTTATATTTACCATTAGGAAGATTGGTAAATGATTGTTTCATTGATCTGTTTGACAAGATACCACCACCAGATACCCATGTCTCAACAGCACCGTCGGTACCACCAGACCAGTTGTAACCCTTGGAGTTACTGTTATTGAATGCATCTGAAGGTGATAAAGTCCAACCTGTAAGCGATCCACAAGTTGCGTTCGCAATCGAATCAGTGAAATCGACAGGAGTCTCGTCGGAAGCATGCTCAATTTCATAAGCACTGATTACTTTTTTTAACTTGGCTGTTTCAGCGATAAGTTGATCATCAGTGCTTGCCGCATTACTATAAACGGCCAATGCTTCTGTAATGTCAAGTCCGTAATTCTGAGCAGTCCCCATAGCGAGGTTCAGATTGTTCTTGGCTGCAAAGTCTTTGTAATCAGCTTTACTTACAGCCTTCCAGTCGATTGCGTAGCTTACGTCCGGATCAATCGATGCTAATGGAACTACTGTACTGCCGGCAGTGTAGTCAGGTACACCACAGAATAAATCCAAGTAGATACCTTCACCATACACAACGTCATTCTTGTCGGCTCTGAATTTGAAACTGCCGTCGCCGTTGTCATCAACAGTGAATTTTTTGTGCTCGGTACTGTCAACGCCAATAGTTGAAAGGTTGTTTGCGTCGGAGATAAACAGAAAGGTAAAATCTACGCCGTTAGTTGAACATTTCAAATAATAAGTGCCGTCTTCATTAAGAATAGGTACGATTGCCATACCTTCAGTGGCAATAACCGGATGTTTGTCTTGCGCATTCAGGAATTTGGACGCCTCCACACTGTTAAAGTACAATGTGTCGCCAGCTGCAAAGTTCGAAAACTTTAAAGTGGGAGAATCCCACGTCGCAGCTCCTGCATTAAGTACACTGAGCAATACACCCATAAATGAAAAAAGTAATTTTTTTCTCTTCATTGTAATACTAGTTTTAAATTAACAAAAAAATATTGGTTTATATTCTCCAATCGGTGCAAAGGTATCTACTAAATCAAAAAAAGGCTTTATCCTTTGTATCAAATAGTTTTCCTTACGTCTCATCTTCAATAAAAAATCCTTTTAAACAGGAGTGTGTATACAAATAGAAACAAAAATAGGGTTTATTAGCCAATGAGCGGTTTTTTCTAGGATAGAGCAATGCAGACGCTGGATGTAAACGGTTCGGTATGTAACGGAACGGATAATATTTTGGTAAAATGTGTCTTGGATGCAACAATAGTGAAACTGTAACACAAGAATTGACGGACAAAAAACTATTATCCGGATTTTTGTTGTGCATAAAAGTGGTAATTTTTTGTAAACAACACAATAGAAGAGTCAATGATCTGAACTATAGATAAATAGATAATGTGCGATTCATGTGCGATTTGATTTTTATATCGCACACCTGGATGGTTTGTTATGAGGCTTCCCATGGATAGAAAAATATGATCTACACTATACTTTCGGCTTGATTTATTATATAAAACGGGTTGATTTATACTATAAATCAGACTGATTCTACAAACAAATCAGATTGATTTTCAGAAGTGGAAGTGGTGAAAACAGAGTTAAAATCATAGAGAGCGGAATTTGATATATATAATAATGTGTGATTTGGTCTGCAAATCGCACATAATCGCACACATAATCGCACATGGCTGAAAGCCTTTGTTTAAAGGCGTTTCCGCGGAAAATGTGCGATGTGTGATTAGAAGTGTTATTTCCAATGGAGACAAAAGCAGACCATTGGTGTTGTGGGGTTTGGAGATTTCTTATGTCAACCCCAGGCATAAATGATTGAAGGGTAAGGGTGTGATACTCGTTTAAAATAAAAAATAAAAGGGACTAATTTTGTTCGTACATCGTTTTTGTGTACCTTTGCAGTCATAAATGAACAATTAATCTCACCAGTTATGAAGATAGAAGAGGAAATATGCGTTTCGGTCATCAGTGCCGTTAAGCAACTTTATGGTCAGGACGTGCCTGCAAAGATGGTTTCACTGCAGAAGACTAAACGCGAGTTTGAAGGTAATCTTACACTCGTAGTATTCCCGTTTACTAAGATATCGCACAAAAAACCAGAGGAGACGGCGGACGAAATTGGTAAGTATCTTGTGAAAAACGATAGCAATATCGCCGATTTCAACGTCATCAAGGGTTTCCTGAACCTCTCCGTATCTACTGCGGCTTGGATAGACTTACTGAATACTATCAATGCTGACGAGAAATATGGTGAGAAGAGTGCGACGGAGGGTTCCCCATTAGTGATGGTAGAATATTCTTCGCCTAATACAAATAAACCTTTGCATCTGGGACATGTGCGTAACAATCTGCTAGGATGGTCGTTATCACAGATTATGGAGGCTAATGGAAATAAGGTGGTGAAGACAAATATAGTGAACGATCGTGGTATTCATATATGCAAATCTATGCTTGCTTGGCAGAAATGGGGCAACGGCGAGACTCCAGAGGCTAGTGGCAAGAAAGGTGACCATCTTATCGGTGACTATTATGTAGCCTTTGACAAACATTATAAGGAGGAGGTAAAAGCGCTGATGGATAAGGGTATGGGTCAGGAAGAGGCTGAGAAAGAGGCTCCGCTGATCAGGGAAGCTCACGAAATGCTTGTAAAATGGGAGAATAATGATGCGGAAGTACGTAATCTATGGCAGAAGATGAACTCATGGGTGTATGCCGGCTTCGATGAGACATACAAGGCTATGGGTGTAGGTTTCGATAAGATATATTATGAATCGGAAACTTATCTGGTGGGTAAGGCGAAGGTGGAAGAGGGGCTCGAAAAGGGTTTGTTCTTCCGTAAGGAGGATGGAAGTGTATGGGCCGACCTCACGAATGACGGTCTGGATCAGAAATTGTTGCTCCGTTCTGACGGTACTTCTGTGTATATGACTCAGGATATCGGAACAGCAAACCTCCGTTTTAATGATTTTTCTATCAATAAGATGATTTATGTGGTGGGAAATGAGCAGAACTACCATTTTCAGGTACTGTCTATCCTTCTTGACCGTCTCGGTTTCGAGTGGGGTAAGGATCTTGTACATTTCTCTTATGGTATGGTGGAATTGCCTAACGGTAAGATGAAGAGCCGTGAGGGTACTGTAGTGGATGCCGACGAGTTGATTGCTGAAATGATCAAGACTGCCCGTGAGACTAGTGATGAACTGGGCAAGTTTAATGATATGAGCGAGGAGGAGAAGCAGGAGATTGCACGTGTAGTGGGTCTTGGTGCTCTGAAATATTTTATTCTTAAGGTGGATGCTCGTAAGAATATGCTCTTTAATCCTGAGGAAAGTATCGATTTCAACGGTAATACGGGTCCTTTTATTCAGTATACTTATGCGCGTATACGTAGTATTATGCGTAAGGCAACTGCTGAAAACATAAATATTCCTGATACTTTGGATGAAAATATGCCATTGAGTGATAAGGAGATTGAACTTATTCAGCAGATGAGTGACTTTGCAGCTGCTGTCCGGCAGGCAGGCAGTGACTATAGTCCTAGCGGTATTGCAAACTACTGTTATGAGTTGACGAAGGCTTTCAATCAGTTCTATCATGACTTCAGTATTCTGCACGAGGAAGATGTTCATAAGAAGCTCGTCCGTCTGGTTATCGCGAAGAATGTATCGAAAATTATCCGCGAGGGTATGGCACTGCTAGGTATCGAGGTGCCGGAGAGAATGTAAGTTCTGATGAGTGAAATGCTGAATCCGCCTGATTACCGTTATGATACGGTATTGCCGCTGCATAAGGATGTGACGGCAAATGCGTGGGCTGTGGATGCTGCGTGTAGTGGCAATCCGGGGCCGATGGAGTACCGTGGTATAGATTTGGCGACAGGACAAGTGATGTTTCATTTCGGTCCGCTACACGGAACTAATAATATAGGTGAGTTCCTGGCTATCGTCCATGCTGCGGCTTTAATGGAGCAACACGGGATCAAGAAGACGATCTATTCGGATAGTTATAATGCTATATTGTGGGTGAGTAAACGTAAGTGTAAAACCAAACTGGAGCATAATGTGAAGACGGATTATCTGTTTCAACTGATTGCCCGTGCTGAGAAATGGTTGGCTACACATCGGATTGTCGTTCCCATCGTTAAGTGGGAAACGTCAAAATGGGGTGAGGTGCCTGCTGATTTCGGGAGGAAATAATATCTTTTATAATTTATTCCCGTTCAGATGTCATTCTGTGATAAACCGATATGGTGTTCCCGTCGTACCCTTTTCTCTCTGTGAGTGTCAGGTCTGAAGGCAGCACGGCACATCTGGTTCCGCTTCTGACTGACTTAGGTGACTGCTCCACTCTGATTTCATCCCATATCCCACTTTTAATAAAGGCCTGATGGGTATATGCACCGCCTTCGACAAGGAGAGACTGGATCTCTTGATCATACAGATAGTCCATCAGCTGGGGGATGACGGGCTGATCGAAATCTACATCCGGAGAGAACGGATGGTTGCGGTCGAGGACTATTCGTACTGGATCTTTGCCACTCCAGTCACGCACATTCAGACGGGGATGTTCGCGCTCGTCGTTAATTCTTCCTACAAGGATCGCATCACATTCTGACCGGGACTTGTGTACTAGCATTTTTGTAAACGGCGTTGAGAATGCTGTCGGCTTGAAATCATCGTCGATAAATCCGTTGACAGACTGCGCCCACTTCAATATGACATAAGGGCGATGATGAGTGTTATAGGTGATAAACCATTTATTAAGATCAAGACACTCCTCATTGAGCACACCTACAGTGACCCCTATTCCTGCATCTCGTAACTTCTGTATTCCGCGACCTTGCACTTTTGCAAACGGATCGATACACCCGACGACAACACGCTTGACACCTTTATTGATGATAATGTCGGCACATGGTGGGGTACGACCATAATGACTACACGGTTCCAGACTCACATATATTGTGGACTTGGAAAGTAGGGCACCATCTTTATCTGATACCGAATGGAAGGCGTTTACCTCTGCATGACCTTTTCCGCAACATATATGGTACCCCTCACCGATGATTTTTCCATCACATACGATTACTGCACCGACCATTGGATTCGGTTTTGCATTCTTCCGTCCGTTGCGGGCCAGTTGCAGGCAACGGCGCATAAACTTCTCGTCGATTGTGTTCATTGTGATCGCAAAGTTATATATTTATTTGCAAATCTGTCGATTCTGCCGGATATTTTATTACTTTTGCAGCATAATATGAAGTTTACTTACGATTATTTATGGCGAACTTTAGCTCGCGTTTATGATGTTGGCGAGGCTAAATCGATAGTCAAACTACTTCTGGAAAAGCGGTTTGTATTATCGCAAACTGATGTCTGTTGTGGCAAGGTTGAGCTGCTTAGAGAAGAAGGGGATGCTGAGTTGGATAAAATGATGATTCGACTGATGGCTCATGAACCCATACAATATGTCTTGGGTGAGGCGGAGTTTTGTGGAAACGACTTCTTCGTGCAACAGGGTGTGCTTATCCCTCGTCCGGAGACGGCTGAACTTGTGAATTATATAATAGAGGATGTGAATGGCTGTCGTGAGCCTGACGGTTGTGTGGATATTCTAGATGTCGGTACGGGAAGCGGATGTATTGCCGTCTCTCTATCTCTCGCCATCCAAGGCAGCAAGGTCTCGGCATGGGACTTGTCGGATGTGGCCATCGACATTAGTAGAAAGAACGCAAAAAGACTCGGCGCAGATGTGGATATCTGCAGTGTGGATGCGCTTCATTCTCCGTGTGATATAGAAAAATGGGATATCATCGTCAGTAATCCTCCTTATATATGTGATAAGGAAAGAGCTGAAATGGCCGGAAATGTTCTTGATTATGAACCGGAGATGGCTCTTTTTGTGCATGATGATGATCCGCTAATGTTTTATCGTGCTATTGCGCAATATGCAAAGAAGGCTCTGAGGTCCGACGGCGGCCTATATTTCGAGATAAATCCTATATATGTGGACGAGATGGTGATGATGCTCTCGGAAAAAGGATATAAAGACGTTGTATTGATGGAAGATGATTTCGGGAAGAAAAGGTTTGTTAAATGTAGATTATGAAAGAAATATCAGAGCAGGATGCTATATATAAACTCTCGGCGATGTGCTCAACGGCTGAACATTGTTCGTATGAGATGAAGGAGAAAATGCGCAAATGGGGTATCGCGGAAGATGTCCAGAATCGTATCATGCAACGGCTTACTACCGATAAATATGTTGATGACAGCCGTTATTGCCGATTTTTCGTGCGTGATAAGATAAGATATAACAAATGGGGACGTATGAAAATAGAACAGGTTCTTTGGCAGAAACGTATTCCGAAAGAGATCTCTGAACCCATATTCGACGACGTTGATGAGGGTGAATATCTGAAGGTGCTGCGGCCTCTTATTGTTGCAAAGTTGAAGACAATTAAAGCGGAGAGTGATTATGAACGTAACGGTAAACTGATTAAGTTTGCGCTAGGACGGGGATTCGGTATGGACTTAATCCGCCAGTGTATGGATACTGACGGGGTGAATGTGGATGAGGATGACATCAAGTTTCTTGAGTAGACTTATCGAACTTATTTCTCCTCGTGCATGCGTGATATGCGGCGGCCGACTGGCTGAGGGCGAGGAGGTAATGTGCTCGGTATGTAATCTGCATCTGCCGCGTACCGGGTATCACCGTTGCGCGGATGATAATCCTCTGGTTAAGACTTTCTGGGGTAAGATTCATGTCAGAAATGCTGCCTCACTATTTTTTTACAATGCTCATTCTTCATCAAGCAACATACTGTATTCGCTTAAATATAGAAACCATCCGGAAATCGGTGTGTATATGGGCAGGATGATTGCACGTGAGTATATGGCGGACGGTTTCTTCGACGGCATAGACATGATTGTATATGTGCCACTGGCACATAAGCGTCAACGGCAGCGAGGATATAACCAGAGCCGTGAGATTGCTCTTGGAATAAGCGAAATGACCAGTATACCGATAAATGACAATGCCGTAGTCCGTACTTCCTACAAGGGAAGTCAGACTCATCTGGGCCGTTGGGAACGACAGGAGAACGTGGAGACGGTTTTCGTACTGAAGGAGCCGGATGCTCTTGATGGGAAACATATCCTTATAGTGGATGATGTGGTGACTACAGGGGCTACAATTACGGCTTGTGCAAAGGAAATAAGTAAAGCCGGAAATGTGATTTTCAGTGTGCTATCCATCGGTTTTGCGAAGAGTTAGAAGGATCTTACACAATAGAAGTTAGATTTCTTTAACCTAATTGCGCTCCACCATATAAAAAGATTGCGTATCTTTGTAGCTCAATTTTAATTTAACTGATTCAGATGGAAACATTAAAGAAGATTTTTGCATCCAAATTGTTGAAAATCAAAGCGATTAAATTACAACCGAACAATCCGTTCACTTGGGCATCTGGTTGGAAGTCACCATTCTATTGTGACAACCGCAAGACTCTTTCGTACCCCGAACTTCGCAACTTCGTAAAAATAGAGATATGTCATGCTATCCTTGAGGAATTTCCTGACGTGGAGGCTGTGGCCGGTGTGGCTACCGGTGCTATACCACAAGGTGCTCTGGTGGCTGATGAATTAAACCTTCCGTTTGTTTATGTGCGTAGCAAACCAAAGGATCATGGACTCGAAAACCTGATTGAAGGTGAACTCCGACCTGGAATGAAGGTGGTGGTGGTAGAGGATCTGATATCTACCGGCGGCAGCAGCCTGAAAGCTGTGGAGGCTATCCGACGTGACGGCTGTGAGGTTGTTGGTATGGTTGCCTCATTCACATACGGATTTCCTGTGTCTGTGAAGGCCTTTAAGGATGCTTATGTCAAACTGGTCACTCTGACGGATTATGAGTCGGTGGTCGATCAAGCTCTGGAGACCGGATATATTAAAGAAAGTGATGTGGAGGTGCTGCATGATTGGCGCAAAGATCCTGCTCACTGGAACGGTTAATAAATAAATAAATGTATGTCAACATTCGAAAGTAGCGTAAAACAGATACCATATAACCAACAGGTTGTATATAATAGCGTAAGTGATTTGTCAAATTTGGAGAAGGTGCGCGATCGCGTGCCTGAAGATAAAGTGAAGGATTTTATTTTTGATAAGGATACAGTTAGCGTTAACGTGTCTCCTGTCGGTAATATTAAACTGCGTATTATCGAACGTGAGGAACCAAAATGTGTAAAGCTTGAAACAGAACAATCACCTGTTCCATTCAATCTCTGGATTCAAATTATACCGGTATCAGAGACTTCATCAAAGATGAAACTAACTGTGAAGGCTGAACTTAACCCTTTTATTAAAGGTATGGTATCAAAACCGTTGCAGGAGGGTCTTGAAAAGATTGCGGAAGCTCTGGCAATGGTACATTATGAATGATTTTATTAGGTAAATAGGAGTAATCGAAAAGGTGATGGCAACAAAACTTTGGGAAAAAAATTTTGAGGTTAATAAAGAAATAGAACGCTTCACTGTCGGACGTGACCGTGAAATGGATTTGTATCTGGCTAAGTATGATGTGCTTGGTTCAATGGCTCATATCACAATGCTAGAGACTATCGGACTGCTCACTGCTGATGAGCTTTCGGCTTTGTTGTCAGAACTGAAGAATATCTACGCTGTCTGTGAGCGCGGTGAGTTCCTGATAGAAGATGGAGTGGAGGATGTTCATTCACAAGTTGAACTGATGCTTATTCGTAAACTCGGTGACACGGGAAAGAAAATACATAGTGGACGCTCACGTAACGATCAGGTATTACTCGACCTTAAACTATTTACCCGCGAAGAAATTAAAGAAGTTGCCGACGGCGTGAAGATTCTATTTGATGAATTGATTCAAAAGAGTAACCAATATAAGAATGTACTGATGCCTGGATATACTCATCTGCAGATTGCTATGCCTAGTTCGTTCGGACTTTGGTTTGGTGCTTATGCTGAGAGTCTGGCCGACGATATGCTATTTCTTCAAGCCGCTTATAAGATGACTAACCGCAACCCGCTAGGTTCGGCTGCCGGCTATGGATCATCATTCCCGCTCAACCGTTCGCTTACAACAGAACTCCTTGGATTTGATTCGATGGATTATAATGTGGTGTATGCTCAGATGGGACGCGGAAAGATGGAACGTAATGTGGCTTTCGCGATGGCTACCATTGCAGGAACGATCGCGAAGATGGCTTTTGACGCATGTCTGTTTAATTCACAGAACTTTTCTTTCGTGAAGTTGCCTAACGAATGTACCACGGGTAGTAGTATTATGCCACATAAGAAAAACCCGGACGTGTTTGAACTTATACGTGCTAAGAGTAATAAGATTCAGAGCCTGCCACAACAGGTGATGCTTATCATGAATAATCTGCCTTGCGGATATTTCCGGGACTTGCAGATTATCAAGGAAGTGTTCCTTCCTGCATTCGACGAACTGAAGGACTGTCTGTCTATGTGTGCATACATCATTAATAAAATGAAAGTGAATGAGCATATTCTGGATAATCCGATGTATGACGCAATATTCAGCGTGGAGGAGGTCAACCGCCTTGCTTCCGAAGGAATGCCATTCCGTGATGCTTATAAGAAGGTGGGGCTGGATATAGAGGCTGGCAATTTCCATCCCAACAAAAATATTCATCATACTCATGAGGGCAGCATAGGCAATCTCTGTAATGATAAGATCCAAGCTCTTATGGAGAAGACTCTTGTGGGGTTCTATTTCGACCGGGTGAAAGAGGCGGAGAGTAATCTCCTGAAATAAATTTTTTATATAATGAAAAGATTGTTTCCTGTTATAGGTATATTGGCATCGCTGGCTTTGACCTCTTGCAACGCTGACTATGAATATAGCAGTTACCCGTGCTATTTTGTCTTTGATAATAGCAAACATCTGGATGCAACGTTGTCGAGTGCTCTCAATTCATCTTCGCCCGGCGTGTTCTGTTGTGTCACACAAACCACTAAGTCGGGGGTTACTTATATCAACTTCTCCAATAACCAGGGACTCTCAAGTAGCCAAGCTAAGAATGCCGTCGATCAGAAATATACTTATGAGCTGGGACTGAATAACGGTATTATCATTGGATTCGGTAATCTTGATAATCCGGCGATGTTGTACGCTTACGACCGACAATGTCCTAACTGTGCTAACAGCACTAGCGCATATAGTCCGAAATATCCTTTGACGATGTCTTCTGATGGGAAAGCTTCGTGTGCTAAATGTGGAAGAGTGTATGATATGAACAATAGTGGAATTATCGTCAAAGGCACCTCCGGTGACAAATTATGGCGATATCACGTGACTTGTACTGGTCCAATTGGCGTCTTAATCGTCAATAATTAAGATACAATTATTAAAATGTGCAAATAATTTTGGCTATTACAATTATTAGCTTTATCTTTGCACTTACAAACGCGCGGAAATAGCTCAGTTGGTAGAGCACGACCTTGCCAAGGTCGGGGTCGCGGGTCCGAGTCCCGTTTTCCGCTCTAATATTAATGCAGGCCGCAATGGTGGAATTGGTAGACACGAGGGACTTAAAATCCCTTGGCCAGTAATGGCTGTGCGGGTTCGAGTCCCGCTCGCGGCACATCCTTAAAATAAATAACACAATGCGTAACAAGTTTTTATTATCCTTGTCTGCTATTTCATTATTAGCATTGACATCATGTTCGAAGTTGGGAACTTTGTCTTCCAACAACTTCACTGTAACTCCTAATCCGCTCGAGACTCATGTAGGTAAGGTTCCTGCTACTATCAACGGTACATTCCCAGAGAAATACATGAAGAAGAAAGCTGTGGTCAGCGTTGTTCCTCAGCTGCGTTTTGGAAATGGTCAGGTGGTCAATGGAAATAGTGCTACTTTCCAGGGTGAAAAGGTGGAAGGTAATGATCAGACAATCTCTTACAAAGTGGGTGGAAACTATACGATGAAGACTAGCTTCGATTACGTACCTGCCATGGAAAAGAGCGAACTCTATCTTACATTTAATGCAAAAATCGGTAACCGTATTGTAAAGGTTCCTGATGTTAAGGTCGCTACCGGTGTGTTGGCTACTTCTGAACTATACAAGAGTACTGTGAAGAGTGCTTCTGCTTGTGTAGCTCCTGATTCATTCAAACGCATTACTAAACTAAAACAGGAAGCTAATATCAAATTCCTTATCGAACAGGCTACTCTTCGTAAGAGTGAACTTAAAAATAATTCAGTAAAGGAATTTGTTCGCTTATTAAAGGATATTAATAAGGATAAAGAAGGTAAGGCTATTGATAATGTTGAGGTTTCTGCTTATGCTTCTCCAGACGGTGGCATGACTCTTAATGATAAATTAGCGAAACAGCGTAAAGCCGTTTCTCAGAAATATGCTAATGATCAACTGAAGAGTGCGAAGGTTAACACAACTGTTGATGCTAAGTATACTGCAGAGGATTGGGACGGCTTCCAACAGCTTGTCAGCGCGTCTAACATTCAGGATAAGGATGTCATTCTACGTGTGCTCTCAATGTACAATGATCCTGAGGTAAGAGAAAAGCAGATTCGTAATATCTCTGCTGCTTACAGAGAATTGGCTGACGAGATACTACCTCAGTTACGCCGCTCTCGCCTGATTATCAATTACCAGACTATAGGTCGTGATGATAACCAAATACAGAGTACTTTTGAATCTGATCCTTCTAAGCTAAGTGTTGAGGAGATGCTTTACGCTGCAACTCTCAAAGACAACGTAAACGATAAGGAGAATGTTTACAAGAAGACTACTGAACTTTATCCTAACGACTATCGCGCATATAACAATGTTGCTGCTATGGAGTATGCTAAGGGTAATACCGCTGAGGCTCGTAATTACATCAAGAAAGCTCTTAACGTAAAATCAAATGCTCCTGAAGCTAATGCAAACTTGGGACTTATCGCTCTCCACGACGGTAATATTCAGGAAGCTCAGAATTATATAGCTAAATCTTCAAACGCTAATGGCTTCGATGAGGTTTTAGGTAACCTTAATCTTGCAAAGGGTGACTATTCTGAGGCTCAGAAGAACCTAGGTGAGATTAACAGCAACAGTGCTGCACTTGCTCAGATTCTTAATAAAAATTATTCTTCTGCAGAGGTTACTTTGAAGAATGTGGCTAATCCTGATGCAATGACAGATTATCTTAAGGCTGTTCTTAATGCACGTATGGGAAACAACAGTGAAGCTTCCAAATGTCTAAGCAATGCAATAGCAAAGGATCCTACATTGGCTCAGTATGCAGCTAATGACTTGGAATTCGCAAAAATAAACAAATAAATAAGTAACCGCTCTTGTTTACATCGATGCGTTACTTGTATTTTATACTATCCACCCTGGTTTTGGTTTCTTGTGGAGTTCGCGGCAATCATTTTAAGATTGAAGGCAAATTCAGAAATCTCAACCAGGGTGAATTCTATGTCTATAGTCCAGATGGGGGAATTGAGGGCATAGATACTATTAGTGTTCAGGGAGGTGAATTCGCCTATGAGGCTCCTCTTGATAAACCGGCAACATTTGTGCTGGTGTTCCCCAATTTCTCGGAACAGCCTGTTTTTGCTGCCCCGGGAGTGACTGCTGAAGTTAAAGGAGATGCCTCACACCTTAAAGAAATTGAAGTGTCCGGGTCTGACGAGAATGAACTGATGACTAATTTCCTAAAGCAGATTCTGCATTCTTCTCCTCCTGAAGCTGTCAAGGCTGCTACAGGGCTGATCAAGGAAAACCCTTCGTCGTTGGTTAGTGGTTATCTGTTGAATAAGTATCTTATTCAAACATCAACACCTGATTATAAGACGGCTCTAAATCTTATTGACTTGCTGATAAGAAATCAGAAGGGTAATGGACATCTCATTCACCTAAAATCACAGATTGAAGGTCTGTGCCGTGGTTTGGAAAAGGCCAAACTACCTAAGTTCAGTGCTAAAAATATTGATGGTGTATTGGTGACTGATAATGAATTAAGGGGTAAGTATACTGTCATAAATGTCTGGGCATCTTGGAACTTTGACAGTCAGAGTATTCAACGACAGATTCAATCGTTAAAACGGCAGTTTGGAGGCAGACTGACTGTCTTAAGTATCAATATGGATCTTAGTAAGGTTGCTTGTAAGGAAGTGCTTAGCCGCGACTCCATAAGATGGAACAACATATGTGATGAGAAGGCATGGAACAGTCCTCTCGTTAACACTTTCGGTATCTGTACTGTTCCAGATAATTTTATCGTTAGTCCGGATGGACATATTATTGCACGTAATCTTGATATGACTGCTTTGAAAGAACGTGTCGAAACGTTATTAAAGTAGATGTCATGCTGGTAAAAACGTTCTGTGCTGCCGTTAACGGCCTAGAAGCTACTGTTGTAACTGTCGAGGTAAGCATGACGCGTGGTACTTTTTATCATCTCACGGGATTGGCTGATGAGGCTGTACGTGAAAGTCACGACCGTATTGTGGCGGCTCTTCAGAATACAGGTTTCAAATTCCCTGTCGCGGATACCACTGTTAACATGGCTCCTGCCGACTTAAAGAAAGAGGGTAGTGGATACGACTTGCCATTGGCTATTGGTATTCTGGCTGCTAGCGGGAAGGTGCTCCCGGATCATCTTCATGAATACATGCTTATCGGTGAGTTGGGACTTGACGGCCGGTTGCAACCGGTGCGTGGTGCTCTGCCTATAGCAATAAAGGCACGTGCTGAGAAATATAAAGGGTTGATTGTCTCGAAACAGAATGTATGCGAGGCTGCTGTTGTCAATAATATTGATGTATATGGTATGGATAGCATCGTGGATGTTATCAATTTTCTTAATGGTCAGGAACAGTTTGAACCGACGGTCATTGATACACGCAAGGAATTTTATGAACATCAGAGCAGTTTTGAGTTTGACTTCGCTGAGGTGAAAGGACAGGAGAGCGTGAAACGCGCTCTTGAGGTGGCTGCTGCCGGTGGTCATAATCTGATTATGATCGGCCCTCCCGGAAGTGGTAAATCGATGATGGCGAAGCGTTTGCCGTCAATACTTCCACCATTATCATTATCCGAGAGTCTCGAAACGACCCAGATTCATTCTATCGCAGGAAAGTTAGGTAAAAATATGTCGCTGATTTCTCAACGTCCATTCCGCGCTCCGCATCATACCATATCGCAGGTTGCCTTAGTAGGCGGCGGTGCAAATCCACAGCCGGGTGAGATTTCACTGGCACATAATGGCGTCCTTTTTGCTGATGAGCTGCCGGAATTTAACCGTTCTGTGCTCGAAGTGCTACGTCAACCGCTCGAAGATCGTAATATAACTATCTCACGTGCAAAATATACCATTGAATATCCATGCTCATTTATGTTCGTGGCATCCATGAACCCATGTCCATGCGGATATTATAATGACCCCACTCATCAATGTGTGTGCACCCCCGGACAGATCCAGCGGTATATGAATAAGATATCGGGTCCATTGTTGGATAGAATAGATATTCAAGTCGAGATAACCCCGGTACCTTTCGAGGCTTTGTCACAGGCTCAACCCGGAGAAAGCAGTTCGTCCATCCGTGAGCGCGTAGTGAAAGCCCGCAAAACCCAGGAGGAACGTTTTAAATCTCATCCCGGTGTCCACTGCAATGCACAAATGTCTTCCCGTATGATTCATCAGTATGCCGAGCCTGATGATAGCGGGCTTAACATGCTTCGCACAGCTATGACACGCCTTAACCTTTCAGCCCGTGCATACGACCGTATCCTTAAAGTAGCACGAACAATTGCTGATATAGAAGGTAGCGATTATGTACTCCTTCCTCATCTTGCTGAAGCTATCAGCTATAGAAATCTTGATAGAGGAGACTGGGCTGAGCGATAATTTACAATAACTTTGTTTTTTGAACGAAGGTAAGCTACTCCTCGGGATAAAAAATAAATGAATTTATTTTGTTCTCCGCTCGGTTTGCATTACCTTTGCAGATAAATATAATCGTTATAATAATGGAACAGAAAAAGTTTAAACGTACCACCGTTACATCAGCTTTGCCTTATGCTAACGGTGGTGTTCATATCGGTCACTTGGCCGGTGTGTATATCCCTGCCGATATTTATGTTCGCTATCTTCGTCTGAAGAAAGAAGACGTATTATTTATCGGCGGTTCTGACGAACATGGTGTGCCTATCACAATACGTGCACGCAAGGAGGATTGTACTCCTCAGGATATCGTTGACCGTTATCACAACATGATCAAGAAGAGTTTCGAGGAGTTCGGTATCAGCTTTGATATCTATAGCCGTACCACCTCTAAAATTCATCATCAGTTGGCCTCAGATTTCTTTCGTACACTGTACGAAAAGGGTCAATTGCTCGAGAAAAAGAGTATACAGTATTATGACGAGGAGGCTCATCAGTTCCTTGCCGACAGATATATTACAGGCGAATGCCCTCATTGTCATAATCCCAAGGCTTATGGCGATCAGTGTGAGAAGTGCGGAAGCACGCTTTCACCAACTGAACTGATTAATCCTACGAGCGCTATCAGTGGCTCAAAACCCGTGATGAAGGAGACGACCAACTGGTTTCTGCCGCTTGATAAGTATGAGGATTGGCTGAAAGAATGGATCCTAGTGGGTCATAAAGAATGGCGTCCGAACGTTTACGGCCAGTGCAAGAGTTGGCTCGACATGCATCTCCAGCCGCGTGCGATGACCCGTGACTTGGATTGGGGAATTCCCGTACCTGTTGAGGGAGCTGAGGGTAAGGTGCTTTATGTGTGGTTTGACGCTCCTATCGGATATATTTCGAATACAAAGGAACTCCTTCCGGACACATGGGAGAAATGGTGGAAAGATCCGGATACCCGCCTGGTTCATTTTATCGGTAAAGATAACATTGTATTCCATTGTATCGTGTTCCCGACAATGCTGAAGGCTGAGGGGTCTTATATACTACCGGATAATGTTCCTGCGAATGAATTCCTTAATTTGGAGGGTGATAAAATCTCCACATCACGTAACTGGGCTGTATGGCTTCATGAATACCTAGTGGATCTGCCGGGTAAACAGGATGTCCTACGTTATGTGTTGACAGCCAACGCACCAGAGACAAAGGATAATGATTTCACATGGAAGGACTTTCAGGCTAGAAATAATAATGAGCTCGTGGCTGTCTACGGTAACTTCGTGAATCGCGCACTGCAACTGACAAAGAAATATTGGAATGGAGTAGTGCCGGCGTGTGGCGTGATGACCGACGGTGATCAGGCTACCATTGATGAGTTTAAGGATGTGAAGCAGAAGGTAGAAGACCTGCTCAATAATTTCCGGTTCCGTGATGCTCAGAAAGAGGCAATGAGTTTGGCTCGCATCGGAAACAAATATATTACGGACTGTGAACCATGGCATGTGGCTAAGACAGACATGAAGCGTGTTGAGACTATTCTAAATATATCATTGCAACTTGTTGCCAATCTTGCTATCGCTTTTGAACCGTTCTTGCCATTCAGTAGTGAACGTCTACGCAAGATGTTGAATATCGATAGTTTCGAATGGGAACAGCTTGGGAGTACCGACCTTATGAAGCCTGGCCATCAACTGGCTGAACCTGAACTGTTGTTTGAGAAAATCGAAGATGACGTTATCGAAAAGCAAGTACAGAAACTTCTTGATACAAAGAAAGCTAATGAGGCTGCAGAATATAAGGCAAAAGAGATTAAACCGGCTATCGCATTTGATGATTTTGAGAAACTTGATATCCGAGTAGGGCGTATATTGAATTGTGAAAAAGTGAAGAAAGCTGACAAACTATTGAAATTCACTATCAATGATGGTAGTGGCAAAGACCGTACTATTGTTAGCGGTATCGCTAAATATTATCAGCCTGAAGATCTTATTGGTAAAGATGTATGTTTCATCGCTAATCTTGCTCCCCGAATGCTGAAAGGTATTGAGAGTCAAGGAATGATACTTAGTGCCGAAAACTTTGATGGCAATCTGAGTGTAACCACTACCGATCGAGAGGTTAAGCCGGGAAGTGAAGTCAAATAAAAGTAAAAATACAGAATAAATAAAGGCGGACTTATTTGTTAAGCCCGCCTTTATTGTGTATATAATGATTTTATTCAGAGACCTTAAACAAATCTCTTATTCCTCCTATAGAGCCAAGCAAATTGGTTGCTTCGATAGGCATGTAGACGGTCTTTGTCTTATCACCGCTGGCGATGGTATTGAGCATTTCGATATATTTCTGAGCAATAAGATAGTTGGCAGGGTTCGTGGTTTTGCCTACTGCCTCTGTGATTTTCTGGATAGCTACAGCTTCGGCTTCAGCCACACGTATACGGGCTTGAGCGTGACCTTCGGCACTCAGAATCTCTTGCTGTTTGCCTGCTTCAGCCTTATTAATGATTGATGTCTTCTCACCTTCCGACTCAAGTATGGCTGCCTGCTTCTCTCCCTCGGCATCGAGTATGGCGGCACGTTTGTTACGCTCTGCCTGCATCTGCTTCTCCATTGCCTGGAGCACGCTCTCAGGAGGCGTGATATCCTGAAGCTCTACACGGTTAACCTTGATTCCCCATTTATTCGTTGCGTCATCCAATACAGCACGGAGTTTTGTGTTGATAGTATCGCGTGATGTAAGAGTTTGGTCCAGTTCCAATTCACCTATTATATTACGCAGAGTCGTCTGGGTAAGTTTTTCTATGGCGTTGGGAAGGTTGTTGATTTCATATACAGCCTTAAACGGGTCTACGATCTGGAAATAGAGTAGCGCATTGATCTGAGTCTGCACATTATCCTTGGTAATTACGTTCTGTTTGGCGAAGTCGTACACCTGTTCGCGCAGATCGATAGCATTGGTATATCTGTAACTACCGTGAATGATGGTGAAGAATGGTTTCGCTTTGTCAATGAAAGGGATAATAATATTGATACCCGGCAGAAGAGTGGAATGATACTTGCCTAGACGTTCAATAATCTTTGTCTCTGACTGTGGTATGATTGCGATGCTCTTCTTTACGAGAATAAGTACACATACTACCAATACGATTAAGAAATAAATTATAAAATCCATAATGTTATTGTTTTTATTGGTTATTGGATGCAATTTGAAACAGATACTTTCATACCTGTCTTACGGTAATGATGATACTCTCTCTGTCAAGAACTTCTACTTTCGATCCTTTTGGGATAGATCTTCCATTTTCACTAGTGGCTTTCCAGTCGTCGCCGTCTATAGCTACCCGTCCGAATGCCCCATCCTCAATAGTCTCGCTCACAAATCCTATACGCCCGATAATGGCATCAGCATTGCTGCGGCGGGATTCACTGTCATTGCGGTGCATATATTTCAGGACAAAGGGTCTTACTCCAAAGATTGAAAGTAGGGAGAAAAGTGCAAAGATGAATATCTGCCAATAGACATTTGCACCCAAGAGTGCTGAAATAGCGGAAGCAACACCACCTATGGCAAAGCATATAATAAAGAAACCACCCGAGATGAGTTCAAGGATAAGGCACGCCACTGCGACAATGCCCCAAAAAATCCATAAATTGGCTGTCAAATAATGTATCATGGTATAACGCTTTAGTTATTTTCTACAAAGATATGGAATTTTTCTTGTATTGATACACAATACGGAGAATTTATTTTTAATAGTATGCTACTTCCGGATCCTGTAAACCAATGACATTTCTTTTGTCCAGGTATCAATATTTCTTCAATTTTTATGATTCTCACCCAATTAATGATGGTGAAACGACTTTTAACTTATTCAACTCGCTGATTTTGTTGAATTTGTGAAGCTTTATTTCCTCTTTTATTAGTATCTTTGCAAACAAAAAATTAAGGAAGATATGTTACAGAAATATATAAAACTGAATAATTCATATAAAAAACAATTAATTTTTCATGTTGGTATTCAGTCTGGTTTCTTTACGGAATATAATTGTATGGTCAATGCGATGATTTTTTGTTTAGAACATAAATTACAATTTAAATTGTATTCAGACGATGCAAACTTTGGATATGATAAAGGATGGAGTGATTATTTTCTCTCTTTCTGTCCTATTGTCCATGATACATTCAATAAAAAATATAATAACGATCCGGTTCCGTCTTTTTTATTCCTAATTAAAAAAAGTATAGAAGGGAGAAAGCCTGGATTAATCAAATGGAAAATTAATACTATATTTAAAGGCATTACTGGCACAATTATTGCAAATATTAAATATAGAAAGAAAACACTTTTAAGTAATGCCGTGAAATTAGATATGAATAAATATTTCCAATTTCCTGAGCTTGGAATTGAAGGTGATTATAAAACCGTCTTTAAAAAAATGATTGATATATCATGGCATTTAAATGATGAAGTTATGAGCGAATATAATCACTTAAAAGATGAACTTAATATACCCGATAGTTACATCTCGTGTCAGATACGTGGAGGTGACAAAATAACAGAAACAGAATTGTTGTCTCCGGATTATTATGCCTCGGTTATAAAGAAATTGGACAAAAGTCATGATGTTTTTGTTCTTACAGATGACTATAGAATTTATGAGTATGTCAGTGAAAAATATAAAGATTTTAATTGGTATACGCTTTGTGACATTAATGAAAGGGGATATGTTAATAGTTCTTTTGTTAACCAAGATAGGGAATCGAAAAAGAAGCAGATGTTCCGTTTTTTATCTTCAATGCAGATAATGATCAATTCTACCTTTTTTATTGGGAGCATAACGACAGGCCCTAGTATGTTCTTATTGAAGGGCAAATTTCCTAATGTATATCCGATGGATTGTTCCTTAGAGGACTTTAATAGACTGATATCTTTATATATGAGCGAAAGGTGTAGTGCTTCGCTTGATTATATTTGCGGGAAAAATGATATAAAATAACTGATCTGTTATTTTTGTTGACGATTATTACTTATGAACTCTATTTCTTTTTGTCCAAATATTAAGATGGACAAATCTGTGAAGTGCCCATGCAAGAGCAATTGTAATAGAGATGGATACCAATGCTGAGAGGCTGTATCCTAGATCATATTTTTCTACATAACTTAATACAAAGTGTTGATGGATAAGATACATTTCTAGGCTTATTCCTCCTAAAAACGAAATGGCTCTTATCAACCATTCGGGAGTTCTATAAAATAAATGAATTAACAATGTGATTAGTCCCAATGAAAAAGGTATATAAGATAGTCGGATGACAGTCATTGGAAATTTGTCAGACGGATGATAACTATTCCAAGAATTTATTATAAAAGGCATAATGATTGTCAATAACGTAAGCCATATCGTATTTGTAGGTATTCTAAAGGATTTTTCATTGACACGTTGACCACAGTTCAGTCCTATGAGAAATATAGGAATTCTATTCAGAAATATTTCAAGATGTCCAATTGTATGTCTGATATTAAAACTATATTGAATGATAAAGTCAAGCAAGATGACAATTACTGGTAGCCATCGATAAAGAGAATTGTTTTTAATAAGATTCATGTATGCAGGGGCAAAAGCATACATTGCCATTATTGCTGGAATAAACCAGAATGTACCAGATCCTTTCGTCCAAAAACACCAGTTAATCGTAATGTTTCCTAATAGTTCCAGCCAGCTTTTTGAATCTTCAGGCGAAGCGCTCATGTAGTCGGGAATATAATACAGGCATGCCATAATAAAGAATTCAGGAAAGATTCTCCAGAATCTTCTATGATAAAAGTGTTTTAGAGAAGGATTCTTATTCCAAGTATACCAAAGTCCAATACCACTGAGAAACAGAAAGATATCGACGCCGACATTCCCGCATCTAGTTATTGAATACATCATATTAGATTTGTCCATTTGGATATGAAAGAGCATGACGAAAACAATTGCCAGTCCCATGAGAGGTTTACGGAATCTGCTAATGTCGGAAAGTTCCATTGAGCTTAATTATAATTAAATTAATATTTCGTGCAAAAATAGTGATTTTTCTTTGATTTTCGGCCGATTAATACTACTTTTGTCGACAAACTAGCATTATTTGATGGAATCATTAAAAGAAAAAACAGCCAAGGGTCTATTCTGGGGCGGCTTGAACAATGGCGTTCAACAGTTTCTTGGATTAGTCTTCGGGATTATATTGGGACGCCTGTTGTCACCTTCCGATTATGGAATGATGGCTATGATAGCAGTATTCTCACTCATAGCAGCGACATTACAAGATAGTGGTTTCAAAGTGGCTATCGCAAACATGAAACACGTAACGGATAATGATTATAATTCAGTATTCTGGTTTAATATCATCGTTAGTGCTTTGATGTATGTTATCTTGTTCTTTGCGTCCTCGTTCATTGCGGATTATTACCATACTCCGGAACTGGTTCCATTATGCCGTTACGCATTCCTAGGTTTTGTTATTGCCAGCATGGGCATATCTCCGTCAGCTTATCTGTTTCGCAATCTTATGGTTAAGCAACAGGCCAAATGTGGAATGACAGCTATCGTAATATCTAGTATTGCGGGTGTGTTATTGGCTTGGTTTGGATTCTCGTATTGGGCTTTGGCAACACAGGGTTTAGTCTTCGTGGCAGTTAATACGACAATGCTTTGGCATTATTGCAAGTGGCGTCCGTCATTAAAGATTGATTTTACTCCGGTAAAGCACATGTTTAAGTTTAGTTGTAAAATTCTTACTACAACGATATTTACACATATCAATAATAATGTGCTTAATATCCTTCTTGGCCGCTATTTTACACCACGCCAGGTCGGTGATTATAATCAGGCCTATCAGTGGAACTCTAAGGGATACTCTCTTATTCAGGGAATGGTATATCAGGTGGCGCAGCCGGTATTTGCAAACCTGAACGATGAAGGGGTGCGTCAACTGAGGATTCTTCGTAAGATGATGAGGTTTACAGCCTTTATCTCGTTTCCTCTGATGTTCGGACTGGCATTGGTATCACATGAATTTATTATTGTGGCAATTACTGAAAAATGGATAAACAGTGCCGTCCTACTGCAGTTACTTTGCGTGAGTGGTGCTTTCGTCCCATTATCCACGTTACTTTCAAATCTTATTATAAGCAAAGGGAACAGTAATATTTATATGTGGTGTACGCTTGCTCTAGGCCTGGTGCAGGTGATATTAATGATTTCATTATATCCTTACGGTATTCGAACAATGGTGATTGCTTATGTGATATTGAATATATTATGGCTTCCTGTCTGGCATTTTTTCGTTCGTCGCTTAGTAGGATATGGCTTCTTAGCTATACTTAAGGATATCCTGCCGTTCTGTATTGTGGCTGCATGTGTGATGGGTATAACTTATTTCATTACATCGGCAATACCAAATATGAAAGTATTACTTATATCGCGTATAATCCTAGCTGCATTGTTATATTATGCGGTGATGAAAATTGCCCATGTGAGTATATTGAAAGAGTGCACTGAATTTATCAAGTCAAAGATAAAACACTGATATCATTAGTTCCGAAGCTCATCAAGACGGGTCATCAATGTATCAGAAAAACCTGTTCTGGCTTTTCTGAAAAACATTTTGCCTGAATCAAGTAATTCTTGTAGGTCTTCAAGTCTATAGGTCTTGATACTTTTTCCATAGACAATATGATGGAGGGGAGTAAGAGAAGGTAATCCCGGGTAGGTAGGGTCATCTACGTGCATGATCGTTTTCTGCTTATATTCAGAATTCATCACAATAGTATTTACGACCATCTCACTTGGTACAAAACTATGGTTGAAGTATTTTGTCAGTAATTGGTCTTTGCTAATAGCATCGAATACATATCTGGCACATTGATACGTTAAAGCCCAATAATCACTTCCTATGTAAATATCATACATCTTTCCGTCTCGGTTCTGAATGTATGGATTTCTGAACACATGCAGGTAAGTCATCAGAAGCCTTGCCGGAGTGCAGAGAAAATGAAACTTATCTCTGAAGAAATGGTAGGTATTAATCTTATACAATTGTCCTTTGTTATCACCATTGGTGATATTGTAGCCTGCAATATATTCTATATCGGGATTCTCAAAAGCTTTAGCAATACGTTTGTTACTCCAAATAGGATAGTCAGTACCGCTGAGGCATGCTATACGGTCGTAAATTCTGTCAGACTCAAATACTGCCTTAAGTAGTTCATATTGTGACCAGACCTGATTCATCCCTCCCCAATATATTTGATATCTTTTTGTTATAAAATATACGTTGTCAAAGTCATTCATCTCCTCTATAAAAGGATCGATGTTAATTTTACTGTCGACGTGTATATAAAAGTCACATTCACCGATGGGCTTCTCAATATTTAAAGCTTTGATAAGTCTTTTGAGATGCTTTTCATCTACGTACGCAGTTATGATATAAGCTATTCGGGTCATTTTTATCAATGTAATATTGTCGTCACATGTTTTGTCCTCTTTATCTACTGCAAAAATACAGCAAAAAGATGGTATCAGAAAATTTTGAATTGCTTTTTCTTATTTTAATTTTGTACTATAGAGTATTTGTGTTACATTTGCAATATGGAAAGAGAATATACACAGGAAGAACTGGAACGTGTGCATGCTGAACTTTACAGTATATTAGCCGAAATTATTCGTGTCTGTGAGAAATGCGGAATCCCGTATTTTATACAGGGTGGTAGTGCTATCGGCGCTTTCTTTGAGAATGCCATATTACCTTGGGATGATGATATCGATATCGGTATGACACGAAAGAACTATAAACGTTTCCTGCGTGAGGCTCCTAAGGTTTTGGGGCCCGAATTTTTCTTGCAATGGATAGGAAGCGATCCTCATACTCCATTTTATTTTGCCAAAGTCAGAAAGAACAACACCCTGTTTGTGGAAAAAGATTTTGTAAAACTAGATATTCATAATGGTATTTTTATTGATGTGTTCCCTTATGATAAGGTTCCTGATCAAATTAAATTACAGAAATTTCACCGCATCTTATCAAACTTTTTCAACTGTTGTTTTATGGGTAAAGATATATGGATGTGGAAACATTTTGGGGCATGCCAGGTGGCGCATCCGACGAATCGTGGAGCTATTCCCTGTTTCTTCAATCGCCTTGTTGATATTCTGTTTACGAAGAAGGCTATTTATCGAATGTTGAGTGCCGTACAGGGAATGTTCAATTTCTGGAATACCGAATATTATAACATGGTATTGATGTCGAAAGATCATATCTCGGTGAAGAGTATCGAAACCCCGCAGGAGGTTAAGTTTGGTAACCTGACAGTGTCAGCTCCTTCCGATCTTGAAACTTACCTACGCCATCATTACAGAAATCTGCGCCGGTATATTCCAAAAGAAGAGCAGCAGAATCACAGACCTACTTATCTGTCGTTTGATTTGGAGAATGATCAGGAACTTAAAACTTCTTTTCGAAGATAATTAGTCCATTACATCTATAGGAGAAAAACTTCTGTCTGCAAAACCTAAATACTAATAATTCCAGATATCATATTCATGTCAATTTGCCTGTCAACTTTTAAGTATGTAGTCAAAGCTATTTGTGTGTAGATAAGAGAATATCGGCGACTTGACGTGCACAGTTTTTAATGTTGAACTCTCTTTCCGCAACTTGTCGTCCACGTTTACCCATTTCTGCTGCCTTTTCGGGATTGTCAGAGATAAAATTGATAGCCTTAATCCAGCCTTCTACATCGCCATATTCTACAGATATGCCACATCCCTCTCGGTTAATATCGATAGGTATCTGTGGGTTTCTACTACAGATAAGGGGAATACCTAAAGCCAACGCTTCCACTACAGTGGTCAATCCTACAGTATAGTTTGATTCAAGGCAGCAGATAACGATGCATGCAGCCTTGTTGACTTCTATACTTATCTTATTTGGTATCAGGCCTTCTATGAAATGTATTTTCACATTTTCTTCACATTTGATACGGCCTAAGACGTTACGGTAATTTATGTTTCCAGCAGCTTCTCTGATGTACAAATCTAGTTTTTTCCCAGTCTCATTGAAAGCCTTTATGAGTGTCGGCATGTCTCTCAATTCCTTTCCTGTGGAAATAAATCCGCTTCTTCGAGCAATTGGATTGTCCTTCATAACCCTGTCATAAAAGTCTAAATCTGCTCCCCATGGAACGATATACATTTTATCTGGTCGGGATTTTTTCGATAGTAGAGAATCTTTAACGATTTTCTGTGAGAAAAAAATCATTTTATCGATACCATGGTAGAAAATTCGAGCCAATCTCTCTCTTATTACGTTTTTTGCAGTAACAATAGGTTGATGATGCCATAACACGATGGGATGTCGGTATAGTCCTAATGCATGTAAAAATATGATAATCTCCAGTCCTCTAAATGATGTTGCGTACAATACATCATAACGTTTACGGCAACTAAGTATCCTCCATGTTGTACATAATGTTATCTTCCAATGTAATGGTGATGGGTTATGCTTGTGCATAATCATCTCTATTCCAAAATCGTTAAGGTATGTAGCACCATATAGAAAATGTCCTGCAAAGGTTCCTTCTTTCCATTCCTGATAAATGCGTTGTAAGTCCTGTGTATGATAAAAATATATCTTCATTGAGTTTCTTTGTTTTTATTTTGCAAAAGTACAAAATATCCCAATAATTATATATATATTTGCAATATAAAATACATTCTTAATGAAACAGTTGTATCCATATTCCGTTGATGTGCCGGTGCTGATGCTTTTCTTCAACCGTCCCGAATCTCTTTCTCAGGTCTTTGAACAGGTGAAGAAAGCCCGTCCTTCCAAGTTGTTCCTCTATCAGGATGGTCCGCGAGGAGAGCAGGATATGACTGGGATTCAGGCTTGCAGGGATGTTGTCGCACAGATCAACTGGGAGTGTGAAGTTCATCGTATGTATCAAGAGGAAAATTATGGTTGCGACCCTTCCGAGTTTATTTCGCAGAAGTGGGCGTTTTCGATTGTAGATAAGTGTATCGTGCTCGAAGATGATGATGTTCCGTCGGTTTCGTTCTTCTCTTTTTGTAAAGAGATCCTCGACAGGTATGAGAATGACGAGCGGGTATCCATGATTGCGGGTTTCAATCCAGAGGAGATCACGCCAGATATGCCTTATGATTACTTCTTCGCCACCACATTTTCTATCTGGGGATGGGCGAGTTGGAGACGTGTGGTCGACAAATGGGACGAGCATTATACGTTCCTCGATGATGAGTTTAATATTAAACAGATGCGTTCTATCATCAAGGCTCATAAGTATCGTAGTGATCTCATCTACCGTTGCCAGCGTCATCGTGAACACGGCAAAGCTTTTTATGAAACGATATTCGAGTCGTCTTTTGTCTTTAACTCCGGTCTCAGTATTGTTCCTACCAGAAATATGATTAATAATCTTGGGGCAATAGGTAATTCCACTCATTATGGTTCTTCATTGGATATCATGCCGCGTGGACTTCGAAGGATATTCACTATGAAGAGATATGAAGTAGAGGCTTCACTCAGACATCCGTTATATGTAATTGAGAATGTAGACTATAAGGAGCGAATATTCCGTATGATGGGATGGGATCATCCGTGGATAAAAGTGTATCGTTCCTTTGAGGAACTTTACCTCAATTTAAAATGTGGCAAATTCTCGAATATCAGTAAGTCATTGGTTCACCGTCTTCAGAAATGGTTTAAGATGGATCAGCATAACTGATACCTCATCTGGGTGTTAGACTCTTATCTGCTGATAGAGAGTATCAGACCTACACCTCTTACGGTTCTTATTTCTACGGCAGGTTCATCTTCCAGAATCTTACGAAGTTTTGTCACGAACACGTCAAGGCTGCGCGAAGCAAAGAAGTCGTCTTCAGTATTCCAATATTCACTAAGTATATTCTCCCGTTTCACCACGTTGTTTTTGTTTTTGCAAAGCATAGTCAGAATCTCGGCTTCCCTTGCGGTAAGCGGTTTCGTCTTTCCATCTCGGGTAAGGGTGGCGTTGCTAGAGTCAAACGTGTAATGACCCAGAGAGAATATATTGCTTTCATCGCGCAGTTTTTCGCCGTTCTTCAGTTTTAATATTGCATGGATGTGGGCGTCAAGTTCTTCAGGTACAAAAGGTTTCTTTACATAGTTGTTAACACCAAGTTTGTATCCCGACGTAACGTCCTTGGGTGTGGTTAGTGCAGAGGCAAATAGAATAGGAGTATCCTTGTCAGTCTCACGTATCAGTTTAACCATCTCGAAGCCGTTCATGATGGGCATGTCAACGTCAGAGATGATGATTTCAGGCTTCATCTCTTTCCATGCCTTCAGTCCTTCGAGACCGTTTCCTGCTGTCGTCACCTCATAGCCTTCGATAATTTCTTCGAGACTGCTCTTTACGATATATGCCAGATTGCCGTCGTCTTCTACTAATAATAGTCTAATCATAATCTTATGCTTTATTCATGTTCTCGGTCGGCAGATAGAGGATAAACTCACTAAATTCACCTTCCTTGCTGTTGACCTTAACCATACCATCGTGTGCCAACGTCACTTGATATACGTAGTTAAGCCCAAGTCCAAAGCCAGTCGGCCCACCTTTCAGTGTGCGTCTTACTGCCGAAGCCCGTTCAAACTTATTGAAAATAGTCTTTTGGTCTTTCTCGGATATGCCGATACCGTTATCACGCACCTTGATGGCTGTGTATCTACCTTCCATATAAGACGAAATGCTAATCTCAATTTCCGCTTTCGAATATTTTGTGGCATTGTCTATCAGGTTGCTTATTGCCTCTTTCACAAATTCACCGTCAGCATATACCTCTTTGGCATTGATGTCAAAATAGAATTTGACCGGTTTGGTGGATTTTGCCGTAAATTTCTCCTCCAGGTCTTTGACGATGGGTTCCAGCTCCACTCTGTATTTATTCAGCACGAGCTTATTCGTCTCAAGCTTTGATAAGTTGAGAATCTTATTTGCTAGCGACAGAAGATGATCGGCTTCATTCTCCACAATGATGTGGTATTTCTCCCTCAGTTGGGGCTTGTCATCCAAGCGTCCGCTGTGAAGCATTCTCTCGCAGGTGATAATCGAGCTTAACGGCGTCTTCATATCGTGAACCATGGCATAAGAAAAATCCTCGTGAAGTCGTGTGTTTTCTTGTTGTTTGATAATGATACTTATCTGGAATAAAATACAGTAGATGACCATACCGAATAAGATGACGGTGCCTATAAGCATCATACCCATCTGCTCGAACACATCCTCGTATGGTGAAATAAGGGTAGCTCTAACGGCTAGGGAACCGTTCCGGCGTATCGGGGCGGTGATTGTTGACACTTCTGCCCACGAATGTAGTTCCGGTCGTATGTTCTGTTTTATTTCTCCTGTGAGAGGATTGATTAGCTGAAGGCTGAATTTGCTTTTGATATTCTTACTGGTAAGTGCTTGTACATAGATGGAATCAAGTGACTGCATGTTTATATGCGTATGTGCTTGTGTTTCCATTGCATCCATTATTCCTATTTCAATACCGTTCTTATCATACAGTCTGTTTTCGTCTTTTATATGCAGTGTATCATTCTTTGTCGTATTAAATCTTTTCCATGCTTCCTTGTTGAGTGATAGGATCAGTTGCTGATTCGCATTGTCTTTCATACTCCTTTCGAGAATGCTATAGGTGTGTACAGCCCAAAAAAGCTGTAGCAGAACGACAACTACAAGTCCTAGAATCGTAACCGAGCTGTATATCGTATTGTGGTTTAATAATTTCATTTATGTGCAATTGTAATGTGAATTGAATACAAAGATAACAAATTCTGACATTACTTGTATCAAATCAGCAGAAGTAAATTACAATATGATATAAAAAAAGAGGATGTGTCTATTTGGACACATCCTCTTCATTTATAATTTGAATTCTAATATTCTAATTAGAGTTTTGGACCGGCAGCTACGAGAGCCTTGCCTGCGTCATTGCCTTCATACTTGGTGAAGTTCTTGGTGAAGCGACCTGCGAGGTCTTTAGCCTTAACATCCCATTCAGCAGCATCTTTGTATGTGTCGCGTGGGTCGAGGATGTTTGTGTCTACACCTTCCAACTGTGTAGGAACTACGAAGTTGAAGTAAGGGATAGTCTTTGTAGGAGCCTTGTCGATAGAACCGCTCAGGATTGCGTCGATGATACCACGTGTGTCGCGGATAGAGATACGCTTGCCTGTTCCGTTCCAGCCTGTGTTAACCAAGTATGCCTTAGCGCCGCTCTTCTCCATGTGCTTAACTAGTTCCTCAGCATATTTTGTTGGGTGCAACTCCAGAAATGCCTGGCCGAAGCAAGCTGAGAATGTTGGAGTTGGCTCTGTGATACCACGCTCTGTACCAGCAAGCTTAGCTGTGAAACCAGAGAGGAAATAGTACTGAGTCTGCTCTTTGTCAAGGATAGATACTGGAGGAAGTACTCCGAATGCGTCAGCTGACAGGAAGATAACCTGCTTTGCAGCTGGAGCATGAGAGATAGGACGAACGATGTTCTTGATATGATAGATAGGATAAGAAACACGAGTATTTTCGGTTACGCTCTTATCGTTGAAGTCGATAGCTCCATCTTCTGCTACAGTTACGTTCTCTAGCAGAGCGTCGCGGCGGATAGCGCCGAAGATATCCGGTTCGCTTTCTTTGTCAAGTTTGATAACCTTTGCATAGCAACCACCTTCGAAGTTGAATACACCGTTGTCATCCCATCCGTGCTCGTCGTCACCGATAAGCTTACGTTTTGGATCTGTTGACAATGTGGTTTTACCTGTACCTGACAGACCGAAGAAGATAGCTGTGTTCTCACCGTCGAGGTCAGTGTTTGCAGAGCAGTGCATTGCTGCGATGCCCTTCAATGGGAGGAAGTAGTTCATCATAGAGAACATACCTTTCTTCATCTCACCGCCGTACCATGTGTTAACGATAACCTGCTCCTTAGATGTTACATTGAATACAACAGCTGTCTCTGAGTTCAAACCTAGTTCTTTGTAATTGTCAACCTTAGCCTTAGATGCATTGTAAACGATGAAATCAGGCTCCTGATCGAATTCAGCCTGGTTCTGAGGACGGATGAACATGTTGGTTACAAAGTGAGCCTGCCAAGCAACTTCCATGATGAAACGAACTTTCATACGTGTGTCTTCATTAGCTCCGCAGAAACCGTCAACTACATACAATTTTTTGTTAGACAGTTCCTTCTTTGCAATTTCCTTAACAACATTCCATGCTTCCAGAGATGCAGGTTTGTTATCATTCTTGTACTCCTCTGAAGTCCACCATACAGTGTCCTTAGATGTTTCATCCATAACGATGAACTTATCCTTAGGAGAGCGGCCGGTGTAAACACCAGTCATAACGTTTACAGCGCCTAACTCTGTAACCTGACCTTTGTCGAAACCTGTGAGACTTTCTTGTGTCTCCTCGTTAAACAATACTTCATAAGAAGGATTGTAAAGAACCTCAGTTGTGCCTGTGATTCCGTACTTGCTTAAATCTAACTTTGCCATTTTTTATAAATGTATTTTAGTTGTGAATACCTCTCACCTGGGAGTTTACCTTAAAAATCGAATGCAAAAGTACAAAAAATCGTACCAGCCTGCAAGCTTTTTGTTATTTAAATATTGCCGTTTCTCATCGTTTTTAGGCAAAAGTATTAAATTTTAATCCTTGCTTCATATTTTTGCAATTTTGAGTTTGCAAATATCATTGAATTTATTTACTTTTGTCGACTAATAACGAACGATTAGTAATTCCATAAATATGAAAATAGTTAATTTCAGTGAACAAAATTCTATCATGAACCAGTATCTTGCAGAGATTCGTGATAAAGATTATCAGAAGAACAGATTGCTGTTCAGAACGAATCTCACTCGTATAGGTGAATTAATGGCTTATGAGATAAGTAAAGATTTGCATTACATTAGTAAAAAAGTTGAGACTCCGCTTGGTATAGCAAATGTGAATGTGCCTGTCGATCAGATTGTTTTAGGGACAATCTTTCGTGCCGGGCTACCTTTACATCAGGGGTTTCTTAACGTTTTTGATAAGGCTGATAACGCATTCTTGAGTGCTTATCGTCAATATAAGGATTCAAGATGCATAGACATAGATATTCATATAGAGTATCTTGCTTCTCCAAGTCTTGAAGGGAAAACTTTGATTATTGTGGATCCCATGCTCGCTACCGGCGGTTCTATGGAATTGGGTTATCAGGCATTTCTTACCAAGGGAAATCCACGTGAAATTCATATTGCCAGTGTGATTGCTACACAACAAGGGGTAGATATGGTTTCACGCATATTTCCCAGTCAAAAAACAAAGATATGGTGTGCTGCCATAGATCCAGAACTGAATGAGCATAAATATATTGTGCCGGGACTGGGTGATGCCGGGGATTTGTCATTTGGCGAAAAACTTTGAAAGACTAATATTAAACGGGTACCTAATATCATAAGTATAAAAAAGTAAAGCGAATATGCACCTTGTTGTCCGCGGATATAAGGTGCATATTCGTCTTCGCGTAAATAATATTTTGATAAATAGACCTTCATAATATTTGAAATTATACTATATACTGTCACTTTTTGCTCTTAATGCTTATTAATAAAGGGCTTTTATGGTGATAGATGCTTCTAGATGTGTCACTAGTCTATCACTATGCTGTCACATTATATCCTTTAAACCGAAGATGTCCTCATGACGAATTGTGTATTTATCAATAATATTGTTTTTTGTGCTACTTGTTCAAGGATAATACATCTTAAATGATATATTTTAAAAATATCGATGAAAATAACAATATGCAGGTATGAGAATAAGGTAGAAAGACTTCACTCTTATTCTCCCGAAGATTTTTATGAATTAGTGAAAACGGATAAGTTCGGCGAAAAGCTAAAGCCTTATCGCATGTTTTATCCAATCATTAAGAAAGACCGTGAGGACGATAGTCAGATAGCCCTTGCCACAGACTTCATGGAACGTATTCCAACGGTGCACTTTCTGTCAGAGTTTATGACTAAGGAAAAGAAAAAGACACTCGTGGCACGTAATGGGCTTGTGTTGCTCGAAGTGAACAACATCATCGACACTGCAACCGCAGTTGCCATCCGCGACAAGGCGTCATTACAACCTTATACATATATGGCGTTTACAGGTGCCAGCGGACGGTCGGTGAAAATCGTATGTCGTGCCCAGACACTCGACGGTGGTATTCCTGAGAGTGACAGTGATTTTGAGACGTTTGTTAGAAAGGCTTATCAGAAACTTTTCTATCTCTACTCCACACAACTCGATATAACGGTTGACAAACGGATACCCACGGTCGACATGGCGTGCCGAATGAGTTCGGATACCGATGCCTTCTTTAATCCTAACGCTGAACCTCTTCGTGTTGACATCTCTGAGAGAGATATCCCCGACTTTCTCCGTTATAAGATGAAAGCTGTGGCGACGGATTCCTTACTCCCAGGTGTGGACGACTCCAGGGCCCAACGTCATCTCTTCTACTTTTGTATGAATGAGATGCTGTTCAGCTTGCGCCTGAACGTGGATGAAGATGATTACGTGTGCCATGCCCTGACGATGCTGGCAAAATATTGCCATCAATCGGGACTTCCCATGGAAATGTGTGTGCGGCTCACATGCTTCAACCATACCATCGGACGAGATCAGGATCTGGTCAGAAGGATTTTCAATTGTGAATATGCAAGCGACTTACACAGAGTGATGCCGCATAAGCACGTCAAACCCTCAACCTTATTGGCCTATAAAACCGAATATTTTATGCAGACGCATTACGAGATGCGTAAAAACGTTATGACTGGTGTAGCTCAATATCGCCATCGCGACGGTTTCGACTACGAATTTCACGACATCACCGATGAAGATCGTAATACGATGACGATATTGGCTCAGAAGGAGGGACTTGACTCCTGGGATAAGGATATGGACCGGTATATTCATTCACGACTCATCCCCCAATATGACCCTGTGAATGATTATCTGGACCATCTGCCTGAGTGGGATGGAAAAGATAGAATCACTGCCTTTGCCGACAGGGTGAAGAGTGACGATACCCACTGGCAGCACAACTTCCATGTGTGGTGGTTGTCAATGGTCGCACACTGGATGAACCTTGATCAGCAGCATGGAAATGCCATTGCACCTCTGCTCATTGGGAAACAGGGCTGTGGCAAGTCGTCATTCTGTGGAATCATACTCCCTGAGAAGCTGCGTGACTATTATCACGATAAGATTGATATGTGTAACCCTACTGCCATCAGTCTGAGCATGACGTCGTTTGCACTGATCAACATTGATGAGTTTGACAGCGTGTCGAAAAACAAGCAACCGATACTCAAACAACTGCTTTCCTCAGCCGATGTGAAGATGCGTCCTCCGTATGGAAAGTCATTTGTCAACTACCGCCGATATGCGTCGTTCATTGGTACCACCAACGATATGCGGCCGCTGGTCGACTATACCGGAGGTCGCCGTTTTATCTGCGTTATGGTGGATGGAAACATTGATTTTGAGTCGCCTGCTGATTATGAACAGATTTACGCACAGTTGAAATGTGAGATAAGTCGTGGTGAACGTTACTGGTTTGACGACACAGAGACGCAGGCAATCATTAACCGAAATGTCAAGTTTCGAAAGATTACGGATATTTCTCAAATGATCTCCACCTTGTTCGCAAAGTCAAAAGATGAGGATGCTGCTGCATTTATGAGTATCAATGAGGTGGTGACGATCCTTCAGACGGAATTCACAAACTTCACCACGTCAAAGAATGCCAATATTGAAATTGGCAGATGTATGACCAAAATGGGATTTGTAAGCAAACATACGAATTCGGGTACCATGTACCTCGTTCAAAGGATAACATAAATATACTGAAACTATTAATTTTACTTGGTAATATTAATAGTATTACCAAGTAAAATTAATAGCTTATCCGATGGATAGATAAGGAATAAAAGTGATACTTATATAAATACCGTCACTATTTGTGTCAAACTAATAAACTACTGTTAATAAAATAGTTAAGTTTAAATAATCCCATTAAAGTGACAGTGATAATCAGGTTCTAATATTTTTATAGAAATAAATAGTAATATCATAAAAATCATGGCAATAAAGATCAAATTACAGAAATACAAAAATAACACAAAGAGTTCCTATGGTAAATGGTATGCTCAGACAGTGACGTCGGGCGTGATGACAACAGCAAAGTTGGCCAAGGTAATCAGTGAGAACTCATCGCCCACGCCCGGTGATGTGATAGGTGTGCTCTCAAACTTGGCAGCAGAGATGCGACGTGCGTTACTTGATGGCAAGAAGGTGGAGCTTGACGGCATTGGTACCTTTCACATCGTTGCAAAGAGTGAAGGTGTAGAAAATCCTGACGATTTCAACATCGGAAAACATATCAGAGGTTATCAGGTGAAATTTCTTCCTATAGGCCACCGTGATCCTATCACATGGACCGTTCAGCGCGAGCTTACCTCTAAGGCAACCGTAGTGAAACAGCCTATCTATGATTTGGGAAATGAAGATGAATAATCTCTCATAGATATTTTCCGGTCTGAATCTCATGGTCAGTCACTCGTGGTAAATACGGTTTTAAACGTTTGACAGTTATCAATCAGTCTGCGGGTAAATTTACGGAGACTTGCGGGCGTGACGCGTCCCAGTTCCTCTTGCTCATGGTCTATGATGATGACTCCGTCATTCTGATAATATTGGATCATGCGTTCTGCCCAGTTCCCGTCAGTCTCATCTGATTTCTCCATCTGTTGCTTATTTCTCAGATTTTTGTAATCATCAATCATCTGCTGTGTGATGACACCGCCTTTGGCTATCTCTTGAAGTTCTTGCTGTATGTCGTTCACAATTTTCCTCCATTTATCCGGCGCACAAGTAAATATAATGTTATACTGCTGGCTTGAACCAGGTTTGTTTTCCATAACATCTGATACGGTAATGTCATATACTTCATGGCTTTGCAGACGGATCCGGTTTGTTAATATCTCTTGCAGCACATTCTTCAGCACCTCATGATGATAATAATTATGGACATTGAAATCGAAATGACGTTTTTGATGATATCTTAATTGAACCAAAGCCAGTGGCTGCGCCATATCAATGTGATGAATGATGGAGTCGTTATGATCCTTGGTCTCTGACCATTGTTTGGGTTTCACAGCAATGGGTTTCGGCTTTGACGGCAGGCTTCCTATATATTTCAATACAGGAGCAATCATTGAATCAACATCAAAAGGTCCTTGGAGGCAGAGCACCATACCATTAAAGTTGGATCGGTATTCCTTATTGAGTTCACAGACATGGTTAAAGTTGACCTTATGAATATTCCCTGCATCTATTTTAGGCAGACCTTGGCTTGATTTTGCTGCAGTTGCCTGTACAGAATCAAAAAACGTTGCCAAAGGATTACTGTTTTGTGAAGTCAGTTTATTTTCCTTCACGAATGTTTCAAAACGATTCATGTCCGGTTCCGTGGATGTCAGTCGCAAATAGGATATTGGCAGAGCAGTCCCTGATGCAGTGACGTCACCGAATCCCTGAATGATATCGGTGTAGCTTTGGCAATCTAAGAGAATGGCTCCCCATGTTTTTAGCTTGTTTAAATCTTTTTCGCTATAATGCCCATAATCCTTGATCGCATGGGAGATAGCCATCGCATCCAGCATGTCACTGTCCTCGAACTGAGAATATCCACCTGGCCGGAATCCTTTTATCTGACTGTGACCTTTCTCTGTAGGGTGAAGCACTACGGTGACGCCGTTCTGTAGGCAAAGTTCTGTGCTTCCGTCAATTTTCAGCTTTTTTCGACTGATAAGTTGACCCGGGGATGGATTAATGTCAAGGGTAAAGGTTGAATCCGTATACGCTTCCTTTGGTCTCACATACGGCTGCAAGTCTGCTCGACGTGCCTCTTTGTTAATTTGCATAACCTCTTCCTCGGTTGGAATCTTCAGATTCTTATCTTCCGGGAGGTTGACCATCATGACCAGATTACTATCTTGATCCCATTGGCGGAATCTCTGGTCGCAATCCTCACGATAAATACATTCGTCCCAGTATTCGCAAAGCATATTATCTCGTGTCCTGTCATAACAAGGCTGAATTGAGAGGAAATGATTCATGTATTCATTCACATAGTCGCCAGCTTCTCTCTTTGATACAAATTCATTGTCTGTAGTATTATGTCTGTCGAATATAGCACTTTTCTTTTGCATTAGTTTTAATGTGTCTACAGGAAAGGAGGCCGTCGCATTGGGATTATCCAGACCGAATCTATGGGCGCGTTCCATTTCCTTGATGACTAGCGAAAGCGTAGTTTTCCATTGCTTGGGTTCGGTTGCCACTTCAATCAGTAAAGAACGGGCCATATTTGTTCCCAGATAAGTTGGATTGCATTGTACATTTATATTAGAAATTTCGGAATGTTGTTTTTTAAGTTCTTCCATTCTATTCCTCATTTCACAAGAGACTTTATCATCAAGCATCTTGTCTCCATAGTAAGCTATACTCTGCATGTATTCAGGAGTATATCTGGGTAACTTGATGATCAGGGATAGAATTGCGTATGAGAGGCATTTGTCTGCATTCACAATTACACGTGGTTTCTGATGGACGGGTAATTGGGAAACAGCAGGGATAACACTCTTCCCGGCAGGTATATCCGAAAAGATACGGCGGATCTTCTTCTCCATCAGATCTTCATCAAAATCTCCTACCGCAATGACGGCTTGCAGTTGGGGCTGAAACCAGCGATGATAGAACTCACGAACTTGCTGAGGCGTGCAATGGCGTATCATATCCATATCGCCTAGAGGATCCTGGAATGAATAAACTGTGCCATCCAGTAACTGGGTCTTTGTTTTTTGTACAAATGAATTGTAAGGGGTCGTATTTCTCATACGTGCTTCCTCAATGACGACATTGCGCTCATTATCAACACTCTTGTCACTGATGATGGCAGAATGACTCCAGTCACTAAGAATCAACAGGCAACTGTCTATGCGTCGTTCGTTGACGGTTTTTGCAAGACCATTATTGCTGGCAGCTTCATAAATAGGTATTCTGGGTAATATAAACCAAGTACTTTCTTCACCAGTAAAAGCATTCAGATCTGATCCGAATGGTACGCCAATGTTGCGAGTATAGTCAATGATACTATTCCCGGGGAAATGTTCTGTCCCCTGAAACAGCAAATGCTCCACAAAATGGGCCATTCCCCGCTCGTTGTCCTTTTCCACAAGACTACCTGTTTTCTGAACTAAATAAAAGAATCCCTGTCCAATCGGTTTCTCGGTATGGCGAATATAATATGTCATGCCATTAGGCAATTTTCCTATTCTGGCCAATGAATCCTTTGGCATCAATTGCTTTGTGGTTTGCTTTAGAGATGTTTCAAAGATAGAAATGGTATCGTTTGCAATCTTTTTATTGATATTCTTTTTCTGAATTCCTGTCACCGACAAACTCATAATCGCAAAAACAAGGAATAGTAAGGACGTTTTTTTCATAAGTATCTCAATTGGTTAATGTGGTTAATTCTAGTTGTAGAAGACAAAAGTATAAAATAAATTCCAAATATTGTCCGTTCCTTTTGTCTATATTTTAAATCTTTGACATTTATATAAATACAGTCACGTCTAAATCATATTTTATATGTCTTTGATACAGCCTGTTACGTAATTTTGAAAACGAAGATGAATAGGTGATTTACAATAAAACGCCCCGCGATGGATTTTTCCGCGGGGCGTTTACTCATTTATATGCAAGTAAAGTCAAAATTACTTGACTTCCCAAGTATCATTGGTCTCAAGCAGTTCAGTGAAATTGTGGTAAGATTTCTTTGCCTTAATCTCCTCAATCTGCTCGTTGACGGCATCATCGTATGTGGGTGCAGCTACATCACGGATTACTCCTAATGCGACAGGAAAACCATCTTTTGTCTCCATAAGTGCTAACTTCAACTGGAGGGTATTGTCCTCACAGTGAGCGTCATGTACGAGAAGGTCTTTCTCTGTAACCCCATTTTCTCCTATTTTTACTACTTTCAAACTAAAGCCTTCCTGCATCAGGCCGAATTCTTTATTTTCACCGAAGATCATCGGTTTGCCTTGTTCCAGATAGATGGCATTCTTTGCACGTCCTTCTTTGGTATATACGTCGTTGTGAGTACCTTCGTTGAAGATAACGCAGTCTTGCAGAATCTCACAAACAGCAGCTCCCTTATGTGCATGTGCTGCTTTGAGAATTTCCACAGTAGGAGTAGCGTCAGTAGCAACTGAGCGCGCGAAGAAATGTCCGCGTGCTCCGAAGCATAGTTCTGCCGGATAGAATGGATCCTCGACAGTGCCGTAAGGTGATGATTTGCTCACGAAACCACGTGGTGACGTAGGTGAATACTGACCTTTGGTCAGACCGTAGATACGGTTGTTGAGTAATATGATATTCAAGTCTATATTACGGCGCATCGCGTGAATAAAGTGGTTGCCACCGATGGCAAGTCCATCACCATCACCGCTTACCTGCCAGATGCTCAGGTTCTGATTTGTTACCTTCGCCCCTGTAGCTATGGCTGCAGCACGACCGTGGACGGTCTGCATTGCATACGTGTTGACGTAATATGGCAGACGGCTCGAACAGCCGATACCTGAAATGACTGCTGTGTTATAAGGTGCAACGCCGATTTCGGCCATTGCCTTGTGCAGGGAAGCCAAGAAGAAATGGTCTCCGCAACCGGGGCACCAGCGAGGTTGTCCTTTTTTAAAATCTTTTGCTGTATATTCGCTCATTTTTCCTTTTCTATTTAATATATCCCTGTTTTATTTCTTTAATATGCCTTCGAATGCTGCAACTAACTCTGTAACGACGAATGGCTGACCTTTCACTTGGTTGAATTGATAAGGTACGAAGTAGTCAACTTTGCTGCGCAGGTAAGCTGCAAACTGACCCAGGTTCTGTTCTGCCACAACCACTTTCTTATATTTATTCAATACTTCCGCGGTATTTTTTGGTAGCGGATTAATAAATTCAAAGTGTGCGTGAGCTGTCTTATATCCCTTCTTGTTGAGTTCTTCCATTGCAGAATAGAGATGGCCGTAAGTTCCGCCGAAACCGACGATGAGCAGGTCGGCATCATCAACACATCCTTCGACTTCTACATCAGGTACTTCGATCTTGGCAATTTTCTCTGCACGCAGATGACACATCAGATTATGATTTTCCGGATCCGTTGATATCGCGCCAGTCTTATTGTCTTTTTCCAGGCCGCCGAGAATGTGAGTGTATCCCTTCTGTCCCGCTATAGCCCAATAACGCACCTGATTATCTGGGTTGCGGAAGTATGGGGTATAATTGTCTTTCATCTCTGGTGTGACATAAGGAGGATTGATGGCAGGAAGCTCGGCAATGTCCGGTAATTTCCATGCACCAGAACCGTTGGCGACAAATGCATCGGTCAACAGTATTACAGGAGTCATGTGCTCAAGAGCAATTTTGGCTGCTGTATAAGTTGCTTCGAAGCAGTTTGTCGGACTTGTAGCAGCAATCACAGGCATCGGTGATTCACCGTTACGTCCATAGAGTGCTTGAAGCAAGTCAGTCTGTTCGCTCTTAGTAGGAAGACCTGTTGATGGACCACCACGTTGCACGTTGATGATAACCAGCGGTAGCTCGTCGATCACGGCAAGGTTGATTGCCTCAGATTTAAGGCAGACACCCGGACCTGAGGTACTTGTACATGCCAGTGCGCCTGCAAAGGAAGCACCGATGGCACTGGCACAACCCGAGATCTCATCTTCACACTGTACTGTTGTTACACCCAGACTCTTGTGTTTTGACAATTCATGCAGAATGTCGGTGGCAGGAGTGATAGGGTAGGAACCGAGAAACAGACGGAGGCCTGCTTTTTCTGCTGCGGCGATAAGGCCATAAGAGGTAGCTTTGTTGCCGGTTATATCCATATAGCGACCTTTTGCAGCAGCCTTGGATTCAATCTTGTATGTTCCCGCTACAGACGAGTGTGTGTTGTGTCCGTAGTCATAACCTGCATTGATAACTTTAATGTTGTTCTCCGCGATAGCAGGTTTCTTAACAAATTTCTCCTTTAAGAAGTTGGCTGCAATTTCGATGTCGCGGTTGAAAAGCCAGCAAACAAGTCCTAGAGCGAACATGTTACGGCATTTCAGAATAGCTTTGTTGTCCATTCCGCTATCTGCCAGGCATTCCTTCACCATGTGAGTGATGGGACATGCGATGACGCGGTCTGGGTCTATGTTCATTTCACCTAGATAATCATTTGAATTGAAAGCGGCCTTTTCAAGGTCTTTTTCACAGAAGCTGTCAGTGTCGATGATGATGCAGGCGGAAGGTTTGGCATATCGGTACTGTGTTTTGAGTGCTGCTGCATTCATGGCTACTAGCACATCACATTTGTCACCAGGGGTGTAGACTTTGCCTTCACCGATGTGAACCTGAAATCCTGACACACCTGTGAGTGAACCTTGTGGGGCACGGATGTCAGCTGGATAATCCGGAAATGTAGAGATGTCGTTACCTACGGTAGCAGATACCGTAGAAAAGATGTTCCCGGCTAATTGCATACCGTCTCCGGAATCACCTGAGAAGCGGACAACGACTTGGTCCAGCTCCTTAATTTCCATTTTTTCTGCCATAATTTTATTTTTAAACGTCCTTAAATCAAATGCTAATACATCGTCATATCATTTACAGTGCAAAGTTCGCAAACTTTATTCAAATAACAAAATGTTTTTGAATATAAATGTAACTTTTGGCAAAAAAACATGCTTTTATGTAAATTTATATCATTTTTTATGCAAAATGACTTAATTTCTGATCTCTGCTTTGCATGGGATCCATATCCAGAATGTGGAGCCTTTTCCCTTTTCGGATTCCACTCCTATTTTTCCGCCACAGTGCTCAGAAATTGCCTTGCATATTGATAATCCTAACCCTGTGCCGGGTACAAACTCGTTCAATTTTACAAAACGGTCGAATATCTTTTCACACTGTTCTTTCGGTATACCTATACCTGTGTCTTCGCAATACAGATAGAGGCCATCATCTTGGTATTTATATCCCACTTTGATATGGCCTTCTTTGGTGTATTTGGCTGCATTTATTACGAAGTTTGTTATTACCTGTGTCAGTCTGTTATAGTCGACGAACGTTTCGCAGCTTTTATACGGAATATCGGTTATGAAGGTCACACCGGGAATATTTGTGTTTTGCTTCAGTGTCTTACATATATCATTGAATACCAATGAAAAATCAATCTTTTCAGGGGTTATCTTAATGATATTAGCATCGAGTCTGGAGAGATCGAGAATGTCGTTAATAAGCCGCAGCAGATTTTCGCTATTGCGATTGATTATTTTTATAAATTCAGATCTGTCATTTGGGTCTTCTGTTGATTCTATAAGGTTAGAAAAACCGACGATGGCATTCAACGGCGTGCGTATCTCGTGACTCATGTTGGCAAGAAAGATGGATTTCAGTTTATCTGCCTGTCGTGCCTTTTCGCTCTCTTCTTTGAGGTGTTCCATGCTTTCTGTAAGCAAACGGCTTACTTTGCGTAGCTCTGTCACGTCAATGATGGTAACGATGACATTTTGTATGTCTCCTCCTTCGTTATAAGATGTGGTAACTTGTGTTTCCAGATACATTTTCTCCGGATTCTTAATATTGGGAAAATATTTTGTTTGTGTCTCCTTACTTATTTTGATGACACCGTAGAATGGAGGATAACCTTTTTCCCTTATCAGATCTTTCAGAATGGGTATGCTGTCGATGGTTAGTTTGTCATGGTTGTCGTTATTCTTTTCGATTTGAAACAATTTGCATGCAGTGTCGTTGATGTCAAGCATCATGCCGTTTTTGTCATAGTAGATTAGTCCCACAGATGTCGAGTTGAAGACCACTTCGTATTTTCCAAGTAGCTCCTTCTCTTCCATTTGTCTCGTCACTTCAGAAGTGATGTCTTTGAATGTGCATATCACCATTCTTCCGTCATGTTCTTCAGAGATGGCTTTTGTTATTACGGTCTCATAATAATACAAGTCGTGTGAGTCTCTGGCTCTTTGGCGAATAGTCATGCTTGCGTCGTTGATTTCCCCGTTGATGATCCTATTTATGGCATTGTCAAATTTTATAAAGTCGTCGGGGTGCAAAAGCCGTTTACATTCATTATAACTAAACTTCTTTGCCGATGGTGCATTGGCATCAATCGTGTGGAATATTTTATTCTTAGTATCCAACTCCAATATCGTTATGTTTCCTACACGTAAAACGAGTGAGATGCGTTTGTCTTTATTGAGAATGGCCTTGTTTGCCTTTTTAACTTTATATCGTAGCATGGTGATAAATGTATATAGTATAATCACCACTAATACCAGTCCACCTAAGATGCAATAAATGTAGGTAGGTGTTTCTTTTGATGGCAGTTCATTAAACCATTTGTTGTATATAGGTGAAAGGGTTCCATTTCCTTTCAGTTTGAGATATGTGCTGTTAACTCTATTGAGCAGTACTTGGTTTTTGCTGATAAAGTGGTAGTGTGTAGCAGGTAGTCCAATGTTTGCAAATTCTATATTGTTGAATCCATATTTGTAAATGAGGTGATGCAAAGGGTTTCGTCCCCATATCGCCATGTCGAACTTGCCTTTCGCCATCTGTTTAATCATGTCATTCATATTTTCAACGAAGACCATGTTTTTTGCATAACCAGAGTCGACAAGGATATAATAGGCCACGTCTTGTTTTTTGATTATGATTTTCTTTCCTTTCAGTTCTTTCAGGCAGTGTATAGGTTCTGTTCCTTTACGAAAAACAAGTCCCAGTTCACAGTCGGTAAATGATGATTTGCTGAAGTAGTAACGTTTCTGCTGATCTTGGGTCTTCATGGCACATGCCAAATCGGCTTTGCCCTCACTGATATCTTTCAAAACATCTGACCATTCTTTCAACTCGATTTTGTAGGGTATATTCATATACTCTATAATAGCCTTAAGTATTTCTATATTGAAACCTTGAGGCTCACCTTTATCGTTGAGGTATTCGTATGGAGCATATTCCCAGTCACCTTCGATTATTAGCGGGTTGCTCTCAGTGTATTCCCTAGCTATTGTTTTTGTGGAAGCGCAGTAGAAAAAAAACATAAATAGGTATAAAGAGATTAACCAAAGCGGGCATGCTTTAATTAAGAACCAGTTTCGTTTCTTTTCCATAGCGTATTTATTTCTTTGTATAGGGTCAGTTGCGTGTGTCTGCTCCCCACATGAGTTTTTGCCGTAGAGTCTGAAAGAATACCTGACCTGGATGTTTAACTACTTTTATCGTATATGGGGCCTTGATTATCTTGAGACTTGAACCTTCCTTGCATTTCTCTGAACGGCCGTCGATGGCAACTAGGAAATTGTGGCTTCGACTTTCTACACTCATTGTAATCTCACTGTCGTCATCGATTACTATCGGTCGTATATTCAGACTGTGAGGAGCTACAGGTGTGAGGGATAGAATGCCCGACTGTGGCACGATTATAGGCCCGCCGATTGATAGAGAATAAGCTGTTGAACCAGTTGGCGTGCTGATAACAAGTCCGTCGGCCATGTATGTCGTGAGATATTCTCCACTGATAGTAACTCTTATGCTTATCATGGACGCATTATCGCGTTTCAATATGGCTACGTCGTTAAGTGCGTATGGATATCCCTCAAAGGGCTCGCCATCGTTTTCTACCTTTATCACAGCACGCTCTTCGATGGTGTAGTTTCCAGAGTAGAGCGCGTCGAAGGACTTCTCAATGTCGCTGGGATTGACGTCGGCCAGAAATCCCAGTCTTCCGATATTGATACCGAGAATGGGTATGCTTTTGTCGCCTACGCGACTTGCTGTCTTAAGGAATGTGCCGTCGCCACCCATTGAGATGGCAAAGTCTGCATCGAAGTCATTACTGTCGATAAGTTTCGTCGGAGTGACATTTAGCTGTTGACCTTCCGTAAGGAATTCATAGAATTTCTTATCGAGGTATAGTTCAGCTTCCATCTCCGACATATAACCGAGTATCTTTTGGATCGATGCCGATTTTTTTGCTTGGTGTGAATTTCCAAAAAGGGCGAATCTTAATTTGCTGGATGACATTTTCTTTGGTGTTTTAGGAATAGTGTTGCAAAAATACATTTTTTTTCTCTAAGGAAGAACTATTAGCATCAATAAATATTCAGATTCCGAAATAATTATGAATATGTACTACTGTTTTTATATATTTATGTACTTTGTTTGGTTCTCATCATGTTTTTCCCCAAACATTTATTATTTTTGCAAATGATTAATGACGCGAAACTGCATCTCATCTATGATAAAATGAAGAAACAGCGTCGATAAAAACTGAAGAAATGACAAAATTAAGCGTAAACATCAACAAGGTTGCGACCATCCGTAACGCTCGTGGAGGAGATAATCCCGATGTGTTAAAAGTGGCTTTGGATTGCGAATTATTTGGTGCACAGGGAATTACTGTACATCCTAGACCTGACGAACGACATATTCGCTATAAAGATGTGCTTGACTTGAAACCTCAACTGAAAACTGAATTCAATATTGAAGGCAATCCAATAGACAAGTTTACTAGTTTAGTGTTACAGGTTAAACCGACACAGGTCACTCTCGTCCCAGACTCGGAATCTCAGCTTACATCAAATCATGGTTGGAATACGAAATCCAACATGACCTTTCTTACAGAAGTTGTTGGCCGGTTTAATGAGGCGGGCATCCGCACTTCCATTTTCGTGGATCCGGATCCTGTGATGGTTGAATATGCTGCAAGGGCAGGTGCCAAACGGGTAGAGTTGTATACAGAGCCGTATGCGTCTGGTTATCTTATTGACCGTGAGAAGGCTATTGCCCCTTTTGTCGAGGCTGCTAATGTGGCCCGTGAAATGGGGCTTGGACTCAATGCCGGTCATGATCTCAGTCTTGTAAATCTCAATTACTTCTATAAGCAGATACCTTGGACTGATGAAGTAAGCATCGGGCATGCACTGATTTGTGATGCACTTTACATGGGACTAAAGTCTACTATCCAGAAATATCTTGAATGTCTTAAATAAATGTATGCAAATAATCTATGAATTTCTTGCCGACGGCTTCGAAGAAATCGAAGGCTTGGCTCCTGTGGATATATTACGCCGTGGTGGAATCGAAGTACGTACAGTGAGTGTCAACGGACATCATCATGTGCAGACTTCACATGGCGTAACAGTCGTGGCAGATATGCTTTTTGTGGAGGCCGACTTCAGCGATGCTGAACTGGTCATGCTTCCCGGGGGAATGCCGGGTGCGCTCAATCTAAATAACCATGAAGGTGTCAAACGCGTCGTTATGGACCAGTTTAAATCAGGCAAACCGATAGCCGCTATCTGTGCAGGACCGATGGTATTAGGTGGACTCGGGATTCTCCGTGGTCGTCGTGCCACTTGTTCTCCTGGATTCGAAAAATATCTTGATGGGGCGGAATATACTTCCGAACTTTGTACCGTCGATGGTAATATCATTACAGGCAAAGGTCCTGCTGCGACGTTACCTTACGCTTATACGATCCTCGAAAAGTTCACGGATACTGAAACAATGAGAACCATAGCCCATAAGATGCAGTATCTGCAATTGATAGATGAGGAATAAATAAGCAGAAGAATGGATTACGTTATTATAGTGGCTGGTGGTAGAGGCTTGAGGATGGGCGGGGATGTGCCGAAACAGTTTCTGCCTGTTGGTGGAATACCTATACTTATGCGCACCATTATGCGTTTTCATGAGTATAGTTCTGACCTTAAGATAATACTAGTGCTACCTTCTTCACAGCAGAACTATTGGCAGTCGTTGTGTGAGAAATACGACTTCCATATTCCGTACATTCTTGCAGATGGTGGTGATACCCGCTTTGCCTCTGTTAAGAATGGTTTGTCGTTTATACCGGATGATACACATGGGGTGGTGGGTGTGCATGACGGTGTGCGTCCGTTTGCCTCTGTCGATGTTATAACCGACTGTTATAGATCGGCAGCTGTTCATGAAGCTGTTATCCCAGTTATCCGAGTGGTGGAAACTCTTCGCCATGTAGGTGGTAATACCGTTCCCAGAGATGACTATCGTTTGGTTCAGACACCTCAGACGTTTGACATCCAGCTACTTAAAAAAGCTTATTCCCAAACATATCGCGACAGTTTTACTGATGATGCCTCTGTTGTAGAGAGTATCGGAAGTAAGGTGATACTTGTTGACGGAAATCCTGAAAATATCAAGATAACCACACCTTTCGATCTTACTGTCGCAGAGGCTTTATCTCGTAGCAATGCCTGATATATTAGACCAAGATATTCAGTATTTGCCCGGGGTAGGACCACAGCGCAAGAAGCTCCTTATGGAGGAACTCAACATCGCTTCGTTCAATGACCTACTTCAGAATTATCCATATAAGTATGTAGATCGTAGCCGCATATACCGTATTAACGAGTTGTCGGGTGATATGCCGTTTGTTCAGGTGCGTGGCATGATTCTCAGTTTCGAGACTTTTGATATAAGCCCGCGCAAGCAAAGGCTTGTTGCTCATTTCTCTGATGATTCAGGTGTGATGGATCTGACTTGGTTTGCCGGGATTAAATATGTAACAAAGCAATACCATACGAATACCGATTATGTCGTGTTTGGCCGTCCTTCGGTTTTTAACGGACGTATTGACGTGATACATCCCGACATTGATCCTGCATCTGAGTTGATGTTGAGTAAAATGGGATTACAACCGTATTATTCTACTACAGAGAAGATGAAGAAAATGGGCATTACTTCGCGTACTATAGAGCGTCTTACCCAGAATATGCTCGAACGGCTTATCCAGCCGATTGCCGAAACCTTACCCCTATTTATTTCCGACCGTCTTCATCTTGTATCACGTGACACTGCGATGAGGAATATTCATTATCCCAAAAACGCCGATGAGTTAAAAAGAGCGCGTCTGCGTCTTAAGTTTGAAGAACTGTTTTATATACAGCTCAATATATTAAGGTATGCAGCAGATCATCGTCGTAAATATCGGGGATATGTGTTCTCACATGTAGGTGATAATTTTAATTTCTTTTTTCATAATAACCTTCATTTTCCACTTACCGAGGCACAGAAACGTGTAATTCGTGAGATACGTCGTGATGTGGGAAGCGGCAGGCAGATGAATAGGCTACTTCAGGGGGACGTCGGCAGTGGCAAGACGCTCGTGGCGCTGATGGCAATGCTTATTGCCATAGACAACGGCTATCAGGCCTGTATCATGGCCCCTACAGAGATACTTGCCGAACAACATCTTGCTACCATCTCAGAATTCCTCAAAGGAATGAATCTTAAGGTGTCTCTGCTTACCGGTATAGTTAAAGGCAAGAAGAGAGAGGCTGTACTCCATGGTCTTCTCGACGGTAGTATAAATATTCTTGTTGGCACGCATGCCATCATTGAGGATAATGTGCAGTTTGGTAATCTTGGCATGGTGATTGTCGATGAACAGCACAGATTCGGGGTGGCACAGCGAGCCAAGCTGTGGCATAAGAATGTCAATCCTCCTCATGTACTTGTGATGACCGCCACACCTATTCCCCGGACCTTGGCCATGACTCTCTATGGGGATCTTGATGTAAGTGTCATCGATGAATTACCTCCCGGACGTAAACCAATACAAACTCTGCATAAGTTTGATAATCAGTCAATAAGTCTTTATTCTGGCATCCGCCAGCAGATAAATGAGGGTCGTCAGGTGTATATTGTGTTCCCATTGATAGAAGAGAGCGAGAAGAGTGACCTTAAAAACTTGGAAGATGGTTACACTCATCTTTGTGAAGTATTCCCGAATTTTCAGATAAGTAAGGTTCATGGCAGGATGAAATCAAAGGAAAAAGAAGATGAAATGCAAAAATTCGTTAACGGAATCACGCAAATACTTGTTTCAACGACAGTTATCGAAGTAGGGGTAAATGTGCCTAATGCTTCGGTGATGGTGATCAACAATGCGGAACGTTTCGGACTCTCTCAGTTGCATCAACTTCGAGGACGTGTCGGACGTGGAGTTGACCAGTCTTATTGTATACTCGTCACAGGTTTTAAACTAGCAGAGGAAACACGGAAGAGGATAGATATAATGTGTAGCACAAACGATGGATTTGAAATAGCCGAAGCAGACCTGAAACTGCGTGGCCCAGGTGATTTGGAGGGGACGCAGCAGAGTGGTGTAGCGTTCGATCTTAAGATCGCAGATATAGCTCGCGACGGACAGATTGTACAACTTGCACGTGACGAGGCTCAGAAGATAATAGACACTGATCCCACTTGCTCAAAACAGGAGTATATTCTATTGTGGAACCGCCTCTCCGCACTGCGTAAAACTAATATTAATTGGGCTGCAATTTCTTAATAATCAGTCTCATTTCTACTTTCCCAAAATGTTAAACTGGAAATAAAAATAGTTAACGGCATTCAACTTCGAACTTTTTTTTTTAATTTTGCAAATGTCTTTTGGTTAGCGCGAAAACATTTGTGATGTTATGGAAACAACAGAAGACCCTTTTACATGATTTTCAAAACAGTAAAAACATTAACTGCAATAGCCCTGATGGCGTTAGCGTCCGTCCCTGTCTTAGGTCAGGACATTTTGGCGCGTCAGGCACCTATCGACAGAAAAATGAAGGCCGTAGATTCAGTGGCCCTTCAAAGATTAATAAGTAATGAACAGTCACAATCACTTGCAGGTGAGGTCTATTCCGATTGGAATAACCAATATGCTCATCATACAAATTCAGAAATTCCCGATTCATTCAGAATAGATTTACGCCATTTCTGTATGCCGACACCTAGCCGTGTGATCACATCCAACTTCGGACATCGTTGGGGACGTGAACACAAGGGTTTAGACGTGAAGGTTTACATCGGCGATACTATTCGTGCTGCATTCAGTGGAAAAGTACGTATTGTGAGATATGAAGCTGCCGGTTATGGTAATTATATTGTGATTCGTCATTCTAACGGATTGGAAACTATTTATGGACATCTATCAAAACAACTCGTAGGAGAAAATCAGGAAGTGCGTGCAGGTGAGCCCATCGGACTTGGCGGCAACACCGGACGCAGTACCGGTTCTCACCTTCATTTCGAAACGCGTTTTCTTGGTATTGCCCTCAATCCTATTCTAATGTTTGATTTCCCAAATCAGGATGTCACTGCCGACTTTTTCACTTTCCGTAGAGATTCTTATGCTGGTGAGTCTTTAGCAGCGTCAAAACGTAGTGCAACTCGTGCCGAACGTGAAGAGGTGGACAATAATAATGATAACAATGTCAGCAATAGCAGCGTAGGCGATGGTATTACCCGTTTCCATAAGGTGTCTTCGGGAGAAACATTATCTTCTATTGCTCGCAAGCGCGGAACAACAATTGATAAAATATGCAAGCTTAATCATATTGGCCATAATTTTAGGGTTATACCAGGTCAGATTTTAAGATACTCTTAAGAACTATTATTTTTATAAAGAATAAAGGGTGTGTTGAATAATTCATTTGACACACCCTATTTATTTATACGTATAATAATAAATTTTATATCTCGAGTTTGTGTAGCTATAACGATTTCTGACAAGATTACTGTGCGTTCTTAAAACAGATACAAGACATATCAATAATGGCAAATGATATAATATTTATCTATAAATTACTAAAATCGTATTTTAATGAAATAATATTCTTCGTTTTCCTGTGCTTCTCAATAATTTCCGTATATTTGTATTCCATTTTAACATATAAATATGAAGAATATATTATTTACGGCCGTAATGGCCTTTTGTGCTTTCGGTGTTAATGCACAGACAAACTATTCTATTTCGGTTGACGTTAAGGCAGCTGGTGACGGTATGGCTTATGTTTATGACATTAGCAATGGCACTAAGTTGGACAGCGCTATGGCTGTGAGTGGTAAGTTCACAATCAAAGGTACTGTGAAGGAACCTGCTTACGGTATGATTGTTGCCAACAATGGTGGTTTTCAAAAGCCGTTTTGGATTGATTCTACCCCTATGTCATTTACAGAAGATGCTGCACTGACTCAAGGTTCTGATGTCAATAAAAGACTTGCTGTAGTGTTGAAAGAAATGGAACGAGTAGAGAAAGGTGAGTTGGATATGAATACTTTCGTTAAAAAGACACTTGAGGAAAATAAGACGAATGTGATACCTATTCTATTCCTTTCTTTTTTCAATGCCAATATGGATGTAAATTACCTCGACGGATATCTTAAGAACTACACAGCTTACGATACTAATCCACTGATGAAGAAATTGAAAGTGGATATGGATGCCATGCGTAAGTCTGCTGTGGGGGCTATGGCTAAGGATATTATTCTAAACGATGTAAACGGTAAACCTCAGAAGTTATCATCGTATTTAGGTAAGGGCTATACTCTCATTGATTTCTGGGCAAGCTGGTGCGGACCATGTCGTGCTGAGATGCCAAACGTGATGAAGGCCTATGAGACATATTCTCCAAAGGGATTTAATATCGTTGGTATATCACTTGATAATTCACTGGATGCGTGGAAGGGCGCAATTACAAGTATAGGTATCAAGTGGGTTCAACTCAGTGATTTGAAGGGATGGCAGAGTGCAGCAGCCGACCTCTATGGAGTTCGTGCCATTCCTGCTACATTCCTCGTTGACCCAAAAGGGAAGATTATTGCACGCGATTTACGTGGTGAAGAACTTTTAAATAAACTCGCTGAACTATATAAATAGGCGAAAAATATTCATTTCGGGAAATTCTGCTAACTATCATGGCGTTTCTGCTATCGGTTCTCCTTTAAATACATTGTATCTTTGCATCATGAAAACGAAGATAAACAGGTCTTAGTATAAGAACGAGTTCTTCTACATTAGATTTGAATAATCTTTGTCTAAGAAATTAAAAACAAAGAAATTATGAACAAGATTAAATCAACAATTGCCGCGCTGATGTCGCTCCTAACTATTTCAGCTTGCGCTGGAGGTAGCAGCAAACAGCCGACTACAAATCAAAAGGAGAAAAGTAATATGGAGACAATTCATTTGACAAAGGCAGAGTTTTTAAAGAGAGTATGTAACTATGAAGCTAACCCCAACGAATGGAAGTATGAGGGTACCGTACCTTGTATCGTTGACTTTTATGCAACATGGTGTGGACCTTGTAAGATGCTTTCACCCACATTGCAAGAACTGGCTAAGGAGTATGATGGGAAAATTGTCGTCTATAAAATAGATGTCGACCAAGAACAGGACTTAGCATCAGCATTCGGTGTGCAAAGCATTCCTACATTACTTTGGGTACCGATGAAAGGTAATCCTACCGTTACACGTGGAGCAATGATGAAAAATGATTTGAAGAAAATGATTGATCAGACACTGCTCAAATAGAAATAAATGATTATCTTTACGGTCATCAAGTAAAAACTATACAGCAATGAATAAAGCCGTAACTGTAGATTATCAGTTCAGTACACGCCTTGACGGAAATATCGCCATCACTTCCATATTCCATGAAAATCAGGCTTTACAGAAGAATTCTACTCTGTATAAGTTCCTTTGGGTGAGGAGTGGTGATGTTTCCGTTGTGGTTGATCACGTTAAGATGACACTGCATAAGGATGAAATTATGCCGCTCACGCCGCTCCATCATCTTGGTATTGACACTGTGAATGGGGAGTATATCACCGTTCTCTTTAATAGTAATTTTTATTGTATCTTTGGTCATGACGACGAGGTGTCCTGCAGCGGATTTCTTTTCCACGGTTCCAGCAATGTGATGGTGTTGAAACTGACTGATGAAGAATCGCGTATACTATGTTCTGTTATAGATGAATTTATCGATGAGACAGAAATTCATGACCGTCATCAGGAAGAGATGTTGCGGATATTGCTCAAACGTTTTATTATAAAAAGTACTCGTATAGCACGGAAACGTTATTCAATGAGCGAAGACTGCGAGAAGGCTTTCGACATCGTGAGGAAGTTTCATGTGCTGGTGGATAATAATTATAAGGAGAAGAAACGGGTACAGGATTATGCCGATATGCTTTTTCGTTCACCTAAAACATTATCAAATCTTTTTGCTACTTATGAACTGCCTTCACCGTTGCATATCATACACGAGCGTGTTGAGGCTGAAGCAAAACGTCTGCTTCTTTATACAGGTAAGAGTGCAAAGGAGATAAGTGAGATCCTGGGGTTTGAAGATCTGTCCACGTTCAGCCGTTTCTTTAAGAAAATGTCAGGAAAGAATATTTCTGATTTTAGGAAAGAGACAGAACGGGGTGGTAATTAAAAATAGTATACTGTTTATAAAAGATACGGACTGTTTCACAACAGCCCGCATTTTTGTAAATAAACAATTTATTTACTAACCATTATTTTTTTGATATATATTCTTTAAAAGCGTTTTCACCGAGGTAGGTGCCGTTTTTAATAAGTTCGAATGTCTTATTCAATACGTAATCTTGCGATCCAAAGCGCTTTGTTATGTCAAAGATACGGTAAGGTCGGGTATGACACCCATACCGTGAGGCAGGGGGTTACTTTTTCCCAGAAAAGGCTATAACCATTCAACTGTTTCTGCAAAAACTATCGCTTGAAGAGTAATAAGTGCTAAGATAAGCAATATTTTTTTCATCTTATTAAATGGATTTAGTTCTACAAAGTTAAGTTGATAAATTTTACTTAGGATACAAAATATTGGATAAATGCATTTATTACATTAAAAATGTCCAATTTTTGGACAGTTGTATGCTGCTTTTTTATTTATTGTTGAATATAATCGATGGCTTCATCAAGAAGTCCTTTTTGAAACTTATCTTTTGTTTTCTGTTTCATCTCTTCAAGACTTTCGATACATAAAGATTTCTCCCGTTTACTCAGGAGCTTTCCGCTTCGTTTACAGAGGTCGTTTATTTTTGCGACGATAGAGTAGTTCAATGTGCTTTCATCACCCTTGTAAAGGTTCTTAAGTACGTTGAATTTACTTAACCATCCAACTGTCGTGTTTTCATTATTTTCATTATTCTCATGAATTCCGTAATTTTTAAAGTACTCAAATGAATTCGTCATATCATTATCAAACCTTGGTCTGAGAATTCTGTATTCTTTCCCATCTAATTTATAAAAGATAGTATCTCCATTCATATTGAAGGAATTATTGTTAAACGGGTTATTCTGATAAATCGAGGTTTGTTTCTTATTTGGTATCTTCCCGTAAATGAATATTACAGCCCCATTTATTTTCTTTGATTTGTCATCTGCAATCCATTCCAAGGCATAAGAATAGCGGTGTGTTGAATCCGTTTTGTCTATTACATTCATTACTAGAAGATTTTGATTCTCTATAGCACCTACTGTGATATATGCTCCATCATCCCCATATATCAGATTATAGGTCTCTCGTTTTGCCGAGTTTGCATCTTGGCGTATTGACCAATAAGCTACATCATGATCCTTTTCGAAAGCCTTGTATATGTCCTCAAAGTAGTAGGATTCGTCGTTCTTTGGTATCGAGAAATTATATACATTACACATTGACATGATGTGATTTGTCTTAGGATCTTTTATTTCAGAAATTTTACTGGTGAACTTGATGTCGTCATTTGATATAAAGGCTTTTAATGAAGCTTTTACATTATCCTGTGCGAAATTTTTTATTGGCAAGGCCATAATTGCTGCAAAAATGATGCAAGCACTGAGTTTTTGATTTATTGTCTTCATAATCTTAATATTATATTATTTGTATATGATGTTTTTTGTATATGATGCGACAGCCTTATCTAATGATGCTGAAGGTGATACAAGTACAGTTTGTATCTTTGGCTGATGACTCTGAGAGAGGTTTAGATTGCTCACTGCATAAGCTATCTCTATCAGTTTGTCAGAGATGTTGATATCTTTTTCTAATCCGTCCATATATTCCTGATCCTGCTTCTGAGCAGTCTGTAGTATGTCATTGCAGGTTTTAATTTCATCATCTATTTTTTGAAACTCTAAACTATCTTTCTTTTCATGATTGTGTGTTTTTCTCGCGGCCTTGTTATTCCGTATTATCTTTCTTGTTATTGTAACATTCTGAGCAATGAAGACATTTCTCATGATTAATCCTTTTTTGTTTGTTGTATCGTTGTCGACAGTTATCGTATTCTCTTTCTTACTCTGACAGATATTTCTGTCATGTTTTACGTCCGAGTTTCTCCATGTGAGTGCTATTATCATCAGAATAACAGCCACAGCAGCGGTAATAAATATCCATCGTTTACGCATCGGTGTTATTTTAGCAGAATTTGATTCTTTATTTCTGATTGGATTATTTTCCATACCTCTGTCAAAATAAGTAAACATTTCTTTAAAGGGTTTCCATTCCGGCTTTATCTCGTTAGTCCTGAAATACTCGCTGAGTTCCTTTTCCTCTTCCATGCTACTGGTGCCTGCCATGAAACGGTCAAGCAATGTCTGTATATATTTATCCACGTCCATAATTCCTGTTTTTATAATTTAGACATTCTTTTTTCCTCTGCTTCCATTCGTTGTCTTATATCATTCAGAAGAGAGGCTCTGGCCTTTGAGAGTAATGCACAGACAGAGTCTTTTTCGATACCCAATATTTGTGCTATTTCTGCATTCGAACGTTTTTCCACCTGTCGCATATAGAGAATGGTATGCTGGGTAGTGGGCAACGAATCAATCTTCTTGATAATCCATGCTTCTGTTTCCTTCTTTTCCAATAGCTCGTTTGGCATATTCCCATGATCGGCTATCAGATTCAGTTTCTCTTCAAGTGGTGACGTAGGCTTTCTTCTTCGTTCGTTCAGTATCAGTCTTTTTGCCATTACAATCGCCAGCGCATCAATTGAACGGTATTGCTCAAGATTCTCATGCATCGACCATAATTTCAGCATTACATTCTGTGCAATGTCTTCAGCCTCGCTGACCGACAATCCCAGATTGCAACCCGTGCCGACCACCTTTTGGCGTAGACTAACTGCTAAATGTTCGAATTCCGATACTTCCATCTTTTTCTTTTTCGTCCTTATCAGTAAGGCCCTTAAAGACAGTCAAGTTATTGTCTCTTCATTTATCAGACACAATTATGTCTGAAAGCTAAATTTAGTTTAACATCTTTTAAATAGTTGATATTCTCGTATTTATTCTTTCTGCAATACAACCACAGGATTGCGATGCGAAGCTCTCCAAGAACTGACTACCACTACCAATGCTGTGATAAATAGAATGATGGTAAGGGCAGATATGAATATCCAGAGGCTTAACGGTGTTCTATAGGTGTAGTTACTTATCCAAAGGTCAATCAGATAAATGCTGAGAGGGGTTGCTAACGCAAAACAGATTGTGATAATAATAGCGTAACGTAATACAAAAATACGGATGATCGACCATGCCGTGGCTCCGCTCACACGCCGGATGGCTATTTCACGTTCACGTTGCCGTGACTCAATATATACCAGTCCGAAAATACCGAGCAATGAGATGAATATGGCAATGACGGAGAATGTGGTAATGAGTGTTGACAGACGATGTTGTTCTTTGTAGTAAGCCTTTAATAGAACATTCATATCTGTAATATTTGCATCTTTATCAATAAATTTAAGCTGCCAATTGTTTACTGCATAGTAGTGCAGCATCTTTCTGAGGTTTCTTTTTGTATTTTCCGATGCGTTGTAATAAGGATCTAAACCATTATACTGGTAATCATACGATCTGTCAATATTAGAAGATAATGTATAACTAAGATGGATTTCTTTTAATGAATATTTCTCTTTTTCGTTTTTAATGTATGTATAATCCAGACCGATACTGTCTACGATCCTTTTCTCGTTCTTCTTTTGTAAGGTGAGCATCTTCCTTGCAATGTATTTTGCCATTACTCGCATATCTGATAGTTTCCTCGTCCGCACATAAAGACGGTTGAACGTATGAGGATGGCTATCTCCGCAAACATAGAAGGCGAAGGGCTGAATATCCCTGAGCAGTGGTTTGTAATTGAAGTCACCACAGAAAGCCCCTATACGAATGCTGTCGTACTGACTTTGTGAGGTGACAAATGATGATGTCAGTTTACCGTTTTCTTCACCCATGTTCACTTTATAAACAAGTCCGTAAATGCTGTCGTTCAGAGTCAATCCTAACTTGTTGTGCGCACGACGGTTGAAAATCATATAACCATCGTCTTTTGGTGATATTTCATGTCGCTTCTCCGTCAGTGGTATCTTGAAAAACCTAGAGAAGTTGCCTGCTACGGGATAAACATCGAAATTTAAAGGTCTATTATTCACATAGTAAGTCCAGCGTGTATGGTTGTCACTTACAAAATCACCGTTTGCGAAAGTCACATCTTTGACGGCGGGATTACGACGCAGATCGGTTTCGAGTTGTTTCAGCTCTGATGGTTGCTCTGCTATTGATGAGGGTATGTTGCATTGCAGTACATTCGTGTGATTGAACCCTAAATCCTGATTAAGCAGATAAATATATTGCTGACGCATTGTTGTGGCAACAATTATCAGCACAATGGATATGATATACTGAATGCTTATCAGCAGATAGCGCATGGATAAGGAATGGTGTCTGATAATAATGTTTTTGCGATGAATATCGAACACGGGCTTAAATGAAGTGATGTAATATGATGGTGGAATCGCTATAATCACAGACAAAAGTATTCCGCAGGCAATTAAGAAGGAGGCAACCGGAATATTATCCGATATCATGATCGATGAGCTGAATAGGTCTTGCTGAAGATATCCACTTGCCGGTGCTACTAGAAATTCAGACGATATCATCCCGATGATGACAGAAGCTAGTATCATTGACGCGAGGACCATACCGACGGATTCAAGAATGATTCTTATCCGTATCGAATTGATACTTGCACCATACATTTTGTGTATGTTTACAGCCTTGATGCGGCGAGGAATTAAAGCAATAAAGAAATTGAAATAGTTGATAAATGCTATTGTAACCACTAATATTGCAATGGCAATAAACATCAGTGTGACGGTGAGGCTGCCTGTACTTGTGTCGGATAAAGTTACTTCACTCGCCAGATATGTGTCGCTTACAGGGGTGAGTCTTATCTGAAAATTCGTTATATGATGTTCTGCCTCTGATTTGTTAAGTCTCTTCACAAGTGAATCTATGTAACTGCCGGCATCTGCCGAAGAACGTAATCTTGTATAAAACGACCAGTTGCTACTAGATATGTTATCTATGGTGAATGTGGAATAATCCATAAACCGTATGGCATCGATGCGGCCTAGGTCGGAATTGTAGGGGAAGTCCTTATAAATTAAGCCGACGGCCACATTCTGTATTTCGTTTTCATATTTCCAATCCTTCAGCGTGTCTCCCACATGAAGTCCGTATCGGCTGGCTGCATGCTGACTGATACCAATCTTCCGTATATTAGCCAGAGTACCTATGGAGTCATTCACAGGCGTGATACCTAGGGCATGCATTGCGTTTATCGTCATCAGTCGCTCCCTCATGACCATCTTTTCCTTCCCTTTCTTTGATGATATAGCTTGAAGGTTGTCGGTTCTGCTCACCGCTCCGCTCTCTTCTGCCACTCCTCTGATACCTGATGCTGCAAAAATGAATGTTGGTGATACTGCGCAACTGTATTTTCCTTCGAAATCCATTAATTCGACACGGAATATTCTGTCACCATCAGGTATGTTACGGTTGAATGTAATGTCGTTCCACGCCTGCACAAACAGTAGATAGGCTATGCCAAATGCCAAAGCCATTCCTATCATGTTGAGTACAGATTCAGTCTTATATCGGCGTATTATGATATAGAATTCGTAGAGACTGTTCATCAGAGTCTGTCCGTTAAAGTATCAACAATCTGTCCGTCGTATAGGTTGATGGTTCTGTTGGCAAAGGAGGCATCGTGTAATGAGTGAGTAACCATGACGATGGTTGTGCCTTCGTTGTTCAGTTCTCTCAGCAGTTCCATGACAGCCATCCCGTTTTTTGAATCGAGGTTCCCTGTCGGCTCGTCGGCAAGGAGTAAACCTGGTCGACAGACTACGGCACGTGCGATGGCTACTCGTTGTTGTTGTCCGCCAGACAACTGATTAGGAAAGTTGTTCATACGATGTCCCAGTCCCACCTTGTTCAATATCTCTTTTACCCGTTCTGTCTTCTCTGTTGCCGCCATCCGCTGGTAGATCATCGGCAGGCGCACGTTTTCTTCGATGGTCATGTCGTCTAATAGGTTGTAACTCTGAAAAACAAAGCCGATTTTCCCTTTGCGGAAATCCGTACGTTCGCTTTCTCGTAGCCGTGCTACCTCGTATCCGTTCAGCAAGTAAGATCCGGATGTGGGGCTGTCGAGTAATCCCAGAATGTTGAGTAGCGATGACTTACCGCAACCCGATGGTCCCATGATGGCAACGAACTCTCCGTCTTTCACAGTTATCGACACGCCCCCTAGGGCGATAGTCTCTACTTGGCCTGTGCTAAACACTTTCCTTATATCTTTTGTTTCTATTGTCATCAGATTTAATTTTAAATCACTGCAAAAATAATATTTTAGTCTTGATTAGGGTACGAATTAGTGGTGATAAATGTCTTCAGATGAATAAAACTGTCTAAATAATAGACAATTTTACTCTATTTGTCAAGATCATTAGGTTACATCCGATAAAATTATTGTATTTTTGTCATCGTAATTTTATAAGAAATAACTAAATGATCTCTGCCAAGATAATTATCATTGATGATAATGAGGCGGTATTGCATACATTAAAAACGATACTACAGCCCCACTTTACTACAGTAATTACAGTAGCAAATCCTCAACTTATACCTTCGCTGATTGCAAAAGATGATGTGGATGTGGTGCTGCTCGACATGAATTTCGGAATAGATAAACTGGATGGGGGCGAAGGCTTGTTTTGGCTCAACCGTATTAAGACAAAGAGTAATCTCAAGCGTCCGCCGGCAGTAGTGCTGATAACAGCTTTTGGGGATATTGAATTAGCCGTAAAATCATTAAAAAACGGGGCGGATGATTTCGTCACTAAGCCATGGAATAACGACCGGCTGATACAGGTGATAGATGAGACTATAAGGAAACGAAACGCCTTCTGCAATGAAGAAAATCGCGATGATACTGCTATGATTATCATAAACGCATTGCTTAAGAGGTTTTCCGAAATGTATGGCAAGGTAACTCCATCACTAACCGAGGATGCCCGCAGATATATGGAACGTCTCTGCATGCAAGGGAATGTGGATGAGGCTCGTGATGCTATAGAGCGGACAATGTTGCTATCCTATAAGACGATATGGGATGTAGGAGATTTGCCAACGGTCAATTCTAGGAGAGCTGAGAATAAACTCTCTCTCGAAGAACTTGAACGACAGTTTATCGCCGCTGTTCTGAAGGAGAACGCTCATAATCTTGTCACGACAGCACAGCAGTTGGGTATCAGCCGACAAACTTTATATAATAAAATAAAACGCTATGAACTGGGATAGACATCATTCTCTTATGGTGATGATCACAATATTACTCGTCGTCATATCTTCAGTGGCATTAGGAATGATGATTATTCATGGTGTGAAAGTGCCGTACTTGTTTTTCATTGCTGCTGTAATCATCACTTTGTTATCTTCTCTGTACAAGCAGATAAATCTTCCTTATGTTCAGACCCGTAATTTTCTTGCGGCTCTTGTCAATCGTGATTTCACCATTCATTTCCCGACATCCGTCAATGATCGTCAACTGAATCAGATGTACAGAGATATGAACCGCATTATTACTCTTTATCATGATAATCAGACCGACGTCGAGACACACAAACTTTATTACGAACGCATCCTCCGTATCATCACTCATGAGATACGTAACACGATCACTCCGATAAACTCGCTTAGTGCAAACATGCTTCAGAATATCGAAAAGGGCATGAGTGTAGAAGGAGCTGTTGTCTGTGAAAACATCAGTGTGATTCATTCGCAGACAGACACTATAATACAGTTTCTCAACCAGTATCATCAGCTTACCCATCTTCCCACACCCGCTAGGCAACCAATTCATGCGGGACAACTAATTCAAAAGATTATGCTCCTTCTCGGCAATGAACCGAACGTGAAGCTTATCAATATAATTGTGTCAGAGCAGATGACGATGAATGCTGATCCCGGGTTGCTCACCTTAGCTTTGATAAACGTTGTACGAAATGCCCTCCAGACGATTGATGGCATCAATCACGGAAAGATTGAGATTACCGCATCTTCGCCGAACGGGCAGCCGTTTATCACCGTTACTGATAACGGTCCGGGTATTACACCCGACCGTATAGAGGATATCTTCATGCCATTCTACAGCACCAAGCAGCATGGTTCTGGCATCGGTCTATGCCTGTCACGGCAGATCATGCGGCTACATGGAGGTGATCTCACTGTTTCGTCTATACCCAATCAACGAACTACGTTTAGTTTTGTGTTTTGATAGACACTACGGCCAAATCTAGGAAATCCCCGTTTATTATTATCTAGATAGGCTGAGTTTTCTGGCTGTATAATAATAAATAACCTAACCCACATTGAGCATACAATCGGATGTAACCCCATCATTTTCAACCGTCTAATTTTTTTGGTGGAGCCTTTGGGTGCACTACAGATTTTAGCTTTACCATCGTACCTGCTTTGAGACCGAGAGCATTGTATATTACCAATAGTTTCTCTTCCGGTTCAGTGCTTCTGCGTATGATTACCTGATGGTTCCGATCCGTTTCGAACTCTGCGGAAACTTTAACCTGCGTGCTCATGATGCGTAGTAACTCTCTCCAGCGAACATGTATCCCTTTTGATTTGAGACGATATTTGGTAGTGGATACAATCCAATAGGCCAAAACAGCAAGGTTGAGATGTGCTTTAGTTCCTTTGTCACCCTTATGGAAGACCGGCCGTATGTCAAGGTCTGACTTCAGCGTCTTGAAGGTCTCTTCCACGGTTCTGATTACATTATAAGAAGTCCAGATATCTGTTTCGTTCTGTTCATCCAGCGATGTGCGCAGGAGGTACTTTCCCTGCATCCGACTTTTTTCCTCTGCATATTCCCTGTTCCGTGTGTATGCCATACTGAGGGCACGTCCTTTGCCGTCATACTCAAAAGTGACATTGTAGGCTTTCGAGGCATTTGCATATCTGGACTGCAGCCTTCCCAGTCGGCGTTGCAGGGCATCACGTCCCTTGACACCCTTGCCTTCGATACCCTTGCCGATAGCTTTCAGACCCTCTTCGTAGCGGGCGGCAGCTTTTTCTTCCATACTGCGTTCCTTGATTGTCTTGGCATCGCTGTCCACAAGAAGTACCATGCCCGCACAGCCTTCCACCCTGACCTTCTGCAGACGGATTTCCTGCTCCTTGTTGTCTGATACCTTCTTTATGATGTCTGAAGCCGGAGTATACTGCTGACCGTGTGAACGCATCACGGTAATGTAGTCATAATGATGACTCACCAGCCATTGCAGATTGGATTCGGATGAAAAGCCCGCATCCATGACGATGATCTTCTTCCTCTTGGGAAGTCCTCTATCCAGCGAACCTATCACTTCTTCCAAGGTAGTGACGTCCTGTCTGTTGCCTTCAAATATTTCTGTACGGACAAGGAGGCCGTCGGAATTCACCACTGCCGCCAGAACCACGATCTTGCAGTCGTCACACCTCTCCTTGCTGCGGCCATAGGCACATAGCCGGGACGCTTCCATCCGTCCCTCGAAATAAGTGTTAGTCAGGTCGAAGAGATATATCTTCTCCTCTATGCCGAAGAGGTTGCAGACGCGGTTGTGGAGATAGCTTTCCATCTCCCGGTGCACATCCCATAGTTTGCGGGCAGTACGGTAGAGGATGTCCTTATTGACATTCTCCGGACTGATGCCAAGCAGTTCGCAGAGAGCTGAGTTCTCCTGCAGACAGCGTACCGTGCGCAACTCCGAGCCCGGATAAATGGCACGTGCGATGATTTGCATGACGGCCATGTCAGTCTGGATTTCGCTGAAACCGTGTGAAGTAAGGAACTGCCTAATGGCTAGTTGCTTCACGGTGTCAAGGCAGATGTTCTCAGCACCTACCGTACGGGCGGTCTTCTGCCGCAGGGAGGACAATTTCACCATCACCATTTCTTTGCGGCGTCTTTCTGCCTCAAGACGTGTGGCTTCGCGCAGACTGGATTGCGCTTTGGCTGCCTCTTGTGCCTTGAGGCGGCTTTCACTGTACAGATTATAATAATGCAGTGCGAGTTCCTGCACCTGAATATTTGTACTCAAAGCCATCTCGCCCCGGTCTATCATCACAGTCAGCAGATCGCCCAGTTCATTGCGTTCCGCCTTTGACAACCCTGTCAGTTCACCCAAACCCATGACTACGCGGTTGCGGGGTCTGCCTTCCGCATCACGGAATGCCTCACTCAGACGGTAGTAGGTATAGCCGACATACAGATTGTCGTCCAAGCCGTCTTTCCGATTGCGCCACTTCTTGATATGGGTTATGAACATGCCGACAAAATTACAAACAATCTGCGTATCCGCAAAATCGGCAGGTGCACTACATTCTCGGTATTTTTAGAAATCAAGTTCCATATTTGAATCTTTTAACGTGATTCGGACATCAAACAGGGGGAAATTCAATTGAAAAGGTGCAATTTAACACATTCTATTAACTTTATTTTTAAAACGGATTTTATCGCTTGCTCAATGTGGGTTAATATATCCACTTTAAAAAGACACTATATTATATCGTGTAGGAATTATTATTTCAATAACAGGTTAAAAGCTAATTCTATCTTCCCCTCAGAAGTATACTCAGTGTTTTATTTTAAAACAATTTTTTTTATATTTAGAAGTTTGTAGTCTGGACTTTCAAGAAAAGTCATATTAATAGTAGATTCCCCTGTTTCTAAATAATCAAACTCACCTTGGCCGGCTCTTACATTATGTCCATGTATCCATTCTGGAGAATACGAGAAAAGATGTATTGATTTCTCATAAAATCCATTATTGTAAGTCTTAAAATAAGTGGTATCTATTTCTTGACCATTAATATAATTCTTGTAATGCTCGTTGAACTTAAAATTAAATTTTACTTTAGGATTAGCTATTGTGGGAATTCTGCTTTTATCTGCATAAAAAATAATGGAATAACTAGAACGTGTTCCATGAGAGAGATAACGAATACTATCAATTAGCTCAACATATAAGGGCTCTCTCCTTATATTATACTTGAATTTTATCTGAGCTAATGAATTGTCCGCAACATTTGCAAAAGTGCAGAAAATGGGCCTTCCTGGCTGTTCTGATGAAAAAGTTCCCTTCTTTATATGATCAATAAAACCTGTAAAACCTGTAAAACTTTGAACAGCGGAAGAACCATCGCCTCCAATTAGTAAAAGTTTGAAATCACAACTTTCAAGAAAAGAAATATCTTGACCGGTTAAATAAGATTTACCATAAGTAAATATGGTATGAAAACATCTTTGAATAATAGTCTTTGCTGTATCTACATCTACGTTTGTTTCGATGGTTAATAATCCAAATCTTCCATAGGTAATCGAATTGACATACACGGCAGAGTCTAGCATGTTTGAAGAAACAGGTTCTAGAGGTATATCAGGATTATCCATTGTTGCTGTAAAACTGCTTTGCCAGAACTTAAAATAAATACCAGTAGCTTTACTAATTCTGTGTTCCTCAGATTTTGTCGATTCGGAATTTCCCCAAAAAAGAAAATCTGTTCCTGAATTATTGCCTAATGCTGATTTTAATTCATTGTAGGAAGTAAATTGCTCTACAGAAAAAAGGAACTCCTCATTTTGCATAAAAGAAGCTTTAGGTATCTCTTTCTTAAGATATTGTGAATATTGAGAAAAGGAGGGCTCCTTAATTATTCCTATATCCGTACCTGGTAAACTTAAAGATACTATGATTGGTTTCTTTATCCCAATAATCGGCTTATATATACAATTTGCCACAGAATTTTTAGTTAATACATTTCCCATCCATATATGTGATGCGTATTCAGGCAATATAACGCACTCTGAGGTGGTTACATCCTTTTCTATTGTGAAATAATCATCGTTTGATGATCTTGTACTAGGGGCATTCTTTGTGTTAAAAAAGGCCGTATCTTCTTTTTCAATATTACCAACCTGTCGTGTTGTATTTATTGTAACTACATAATCCTTAGGGTGGTGTAATTTTGATGTTGAATCAGAAATAGATTCATCTAAACAATTTGTACAATTGAAAAATGTTATTGTAATTAATAATATAAATATATATTTCATAACTTCTTAATTATCGATGTCGAACGATGTCTCAAAAGCAGAATTGTTATCAACTCTGTTAACTGTACAAAAAATCGGTAATCCTGGAACTTCACAAGTGAAAGTACCACCATTAATAATGAAATTTTGGAATTCATCAAAACCTTCTATAGTTTTAACAACGTCTTCGCCTTTTCCTCCTCTAATCCATATTTTAACATCAGCTGTTTGTAATGTTTTTCTTGTATTTTCGTCAAGGCTTAACTCTCCATTAATTTTTTTTGCGTTTAATGCAACTTTGAAAGCTGTTTTGATAGACTGATATGAAGAATCACTTTCAATAGAGATAATGGCCATTCTGCCATAGGTAATACTATTTATATAAGTTGCAGAGGGATATTTAGACAAATCTTCATTATTCTTGAAAATATTTCCATCTTCAGGATAATCAATTACTGCATCGAAATTCTTCTGACATATTCTGGCAAAAAGCCCAGTTTTGCGAGTGATCTTCGTTGAACTTGAACTACCTTCTATTTTAAGAATAGAACAAATATTGACATTGGCACCAAATGCAAGTCTCAACTCACTATATTTTGAAAATTGTTTTAAATCATATTCAAACTCTTCTGTTTGTTTTCCACTGAAATCTTCTGATTGTGTCGCACTTTTAAATGCCCTCATGTAGTTGGCAAAGCTTGTTATAGGCATTTCTGTTATATAATAACTGGGGGTCGTAAAGACCAAGCTTGTAGGATCAAGTTGACAAATTATAGGTGTCATTTTTCCATTGTTGAGATCATCTCCATTAAGCACCATACCAGTATATAAATTTTTAACACCTACGGGAACAAATTCATAGGCTTTATTTATTCCCCTTGTTGTGGGTCCTGGATGATAAGATTCTTCCCATTCGTTAATATTGTCATTATTACTAACTTCAGTATTAGAAGAAGATTTTTCCAAAGATGATAATATTTCATTATCTTCACTGCATGAACACAAAACTACTGTTAAAAGAGAAATAAAGAACAATCTCTTTCTTAAGAATATTTCTTTCATTTTAATTAGTTAATATTGTTAATGTTTAATTATTTCATATCGACTGTGTAGGAAATACTTGATTCTGAATTATCTGTTAGAGATAATACGGAAAAAGTTAATGGAGTAAAAGATAACTTCTGACTATTTGAATAAAAATTAGAAATTAAGGATTCGTGACCATTGATTATAATTGGTTCAGCCTTTTCATTAAAGCTTACAACACATACGTTCACCTGTGAAATTATTTTTACTTCATCTTGTGATAGTTTTTCCCCTTTTAATAATTTTATAATAATTTCTTTTGCAGTATCATTAGAAATATCAAACTCTGCAATCATATAGCAGAGTTTTCCATAGGTAATAGAATTAACATACACTAGACTATCCTTTTCTTGGGGTGTTAGTATGTTCTTTAGAAGTGATTTCTCAGGATAATCCATTGCGATAGTTGCCAATTCATTATAGAAAGTGTAAATCAAGCCATTCTTGTGTAACATTTTCTGCCATTTATATGTTCTTCCCGAAAATATCGAGTCTAGTTCAATACCACGATTTTTCATTCCCCAGAGATAAAGTTCCCGGTGATTGTGAAACGTAACGGGGCTAGAATAAATAAAAGTACCATTCTGTGAAATCGGAGCTGATGCTATTTCCTTGAACAACTTATTTGTTTCACTTAACGACGGTGTACCTTTTGTAAAATAGAGTTCTTGATTGTAAAATGTTCCGTATTCGATTTCTTCATATCTCATATTCTCTGGAGCATTAATTGAATAAAGCCCATTGGCTTTATGATAAAGTGCCGAGCCGATAAAAATATGGTCGTAACTTTTAGCTGATACAGGAACGTCAGCTAAACAGAAATTATATATCTTTGATTTTATCGTGTCTTGATATATTGTGTCCTTGTGTATCGTATCTTCTTTGATAGAATCAGTAATATGCCCGTTGTCAACTATTGTATTTTCATTATCACAAGAGATAAAAAATACTAATATTAGAAAAATTAGAATAATTATTAGATTTTTTTCTTTCATATTTTTATTTAAAACCTAAGGTCATCTTACATATTATGGTGAGTCTCTCCTTTATTTCTGTTATATGAGATTGCCTCAAGTTCTTTTCATAAATAGATTTTGCTAGGATCTTCCTCAATGCTATCTCAAAATAAGTCATATAAACTTGAACAGGGGTACTCACTGTCGAATAATAATCTTGTATATTGCCTGTAATAAAAGTCAATCTTCTAGAGATAAGAAATAAAGATAATATCGCTTTTTTCATAATTCATAAATTTATGTGCAAATGTACTAATAATTGTTCTAATATAAAATATCTGCGGACATCATAATATAGCTTCGGTCGTTGGTAATCAAATATATACGGAATAAATCAACTTGTCTCATGGGCGAGATTGTCCGCTAGTTTTTTTAATAGTGGAGCTGCCTGCAATTTGTGTAAGGTGCGACTGCGTGTTTTGCGGAAGGCCTCATTGGACAATCCTAAAATGTTTTTTATTGTTTCGTTATCTTTATTCATACGATGCAATATGCAGAACAGTTCTTCCTGCACCGTGAGAGAATCGTCATCTAAAGTTTCGACGTGTTCCAAAAACGTGTAATCCAAGATACGATAACATTCGATGAGGTCGGTTCTGTCCTTTTTGTTCATCTGCGCAAGATGCTCGTTGTTCATCACGTCATAAAGAAGAGAGAGACCATTTCTTATTGCTTTGAGTTTTTTTGTATAGACTGAATTCTCATCAGATATCAGTGACAGTTTATTTCCTAGGCTTGCTATTTCTTCCTGCTTTTCCTTGATGATCTTCTTCAGTTCTTTGCCTTTTTCTTTCATGGTTTGGTCACTCACAATTCGCAGATTTGTGATTTCTGAAGCCATGTTGTCAAGTTTGGCAAAAGCCTGTTTCAATTCCTTGTTTTTATTTCCGAGTATGCGTGTATAGATTAATATGGAAGTCAATAAGATCAGCAATGCAAGGATGATGATCAACGTATAATCTCTTTCGATAGCCTCCCTCTTATTCTTCTCTACCGCTTTGTCATACTTCAACTCGAGTTCATGAACGTTTTCCTTTTCTATGTCCGATTGCATGTCGTCATAGATGGAATCTCTAAGCACATGGAATGAAAGGGCCTTCTCAGAAAATTCCTTTTCGGAATAATATTGACTTAAATACTCACAGGCCACAGTTCTCAATCCTTTATCTTCGGTGCGGAGCACTTCATTCAACATCTTTTTCACATCATGTTCTCTGCCTGTGTCAATATACAATCTGGCGAGCATTAATACGGATGATTCCAATTTTTCGTTCTTTAACGCCTGTTTTAGATAATATTCGACTTTCTTTACGTTTCTGAACGGAGGTTGTAAATATAAGTATGCCAGATTATTATAGGCCATGGCCCTTAAGTCTTTTGATACATGAGGTATCAGTTTTCTTGTCTTGTCCAGATAAAACAATGCGCTGTCAAGGTTTTCATTCAGCAACATTGCCATCTCCGTATTGTTCAGTCCGCTGAATATCCAGCTATCGTCATTCGTTTTGTATGCTGTCTGCAATTCCATTCTGGCATATTTCAAGCTTAAGTCCGGCACATCATTGTCAATGTTTGCAATCGCAAGGTCGTCATAGATCCTCAGTGCCAGAATCGTATCTTCCGAGCTCTTGATCAGGTCTTCTGCTCTTTTAAAATCTTCTATTAGCAGATGGTACGGCAGGCCGTTCTCTCTGTTAATTGCTACACGATAATAGTAGCATCGTTGTAGTAGCGATGAGTCTGGATTGTCATTATAGTATTTGATACTTCGGGAAATCAAATCAGCTTTGATAGGTTTGTTTTGTTTGAATCGGGCTTGTGAATAGAGTAGTCCAAAATAAGCACGCTCCGCGTCAGAGGAAATATCAGTGGTGTCAATCGTATAAAGCATCCTGTAAGCCGAATCCGGATGTGATTCCATGATTCTGTCGGCGGCTGACAGTCGTTGGTAATATTTGTGATGTTCACATGATGTAAGCATCATGAAGGTACATAGCGGTATGAATATATATAGATAAAAGTATTTCAATAGTCAAGAGTGTAAAAATTAAAGTACAAAGTTAGTGTAATTTATTGGTATTGCAAAACAAATAAGGCGTTTTCTAGGCGATTATGCTGTCTTCTTAAGTGTTTTATGTATCTATAATATCCGTTATTTTAAACATGATTTAATGACGTTGCGTAAGCTGTTGTTATTTTAGGACAATAATTACAGTATCTGTCTCTCTGTAAGAAGAAATAGTAGCGTCTATTTTGTTTTAATATTCACTGATATGTTTTTAATTTTGATTCCACAATTCATCATAACTATCTGTATTATTGACTATAAAGAGTGGAATCATTTTCTGTGGTTATAAATCCTTCTACTGATACTCATGGGCCGTTCCACTAGTTGAAAGCGGATGTATCACTTAGCTTTAGCTTTCTGATTTGTTACTCTTCAGTATTTTCCCCTGTAGGGGAAGATATCTACCCCTAGAGGGGAAAACATGTTCCCCTACAGGGGAAAATACAGAGAGCTTATTAATTGTAATATAAAATGTATGCCGTTGGTCTTTTGATACTAATAAATGGATTAAAAACAAGATGCTATTAGATGATCTTATCTTCATAAGAAGACACGGACTGCATAAATGTGAATCTATAAAACACTTGTTTCCACGCCATAAGTGCTGATAGTCAATATGATCAGTGTATTTGTGGAATCAAACTTAAAACCGGTATCTACTTTAAACGATATGTTCGGTTGTTAAAGAATAATGCCATTTACTGAAGCAGAAGACTACTTGTGGTAAATGGCATTATTGTTATATTGAGTATCTCAGGTTATCATTTGCTCTGTAGGGCCTCTGCAATGGTTTTCGTGAAGGTATCCTTCAACTCGTCGCTCCATCCTGTCTGGTCGAGAATCTCCTTGCCACTGCGGTCGAAAATCTTATAGCGTGGTATGCCGTTTAGTCCTTTAAGTTTAGCCCACTGTTCGGGGGTGAGACGGTAATGGTCTCCCGGCATCGTCTGAATCATATTCATCCAGTCAGCTGCAGGAGATGTTTCGTTGGTTATGAATGCGAAGACAGCACCCTGTTTAGCCAGCTCTTCTTCAATAGGAGTCATCGCGGTGATACCCATGCGACAAGGCATACACCATGTGGCCCAGCAGTCAATCATTAATACCTTTCCTTGATATTGGGCAGCTATTGCGGTAAACATATCGTCGGTACAGTCCGGAGCTTTGCAGAGTTTTATGTTGCTGTCCAATCCTCCAGCTATCTTATCCATCTTTGCCTTCAATACGATGGCAGTATCGTTCATCTCTTTCAATATAGGCAGATAAATAGGTGATATACTGTCCCATGAACTAGGGTCAGTTACAATCTTAAGAGTATTAATATTTTGTGCCATTTGACTTGCCTGATCAAATGACTGAAGCCATTCGTATCCATTGACCTCTGAATAGCGTGTCACACGGCGCTTACCGTCGTCACTGGGAGTTGACAACCCGGTTATGAGCTCTGCCGGCTTATTGGCTTTTATGTAGCTCAGGTAAAAACTGTGGTTACCAGTTATAATGTATGGAGTACGCATGTCATTGAATAGATCCAGCTCTTTGGCATGGTCATCAACGTAGGTGAACTGTTTCTGCGCAGCAATCGCTTTTATATTGGCAATAGAGTCGTTATTCATTTTTCTATATTTATAAAACATATTTGATGGGTATTCAGAACGCAAGTCTATATAATCTTTCTGAAGATACAGTTTCGCGAAGGCGCGTTCTTGCTCATTGTAACTTTTGTTTGTATCAATTTCTTTCAGTCTCTTTTGATAAACATTCCAGATGTCGGAAATAAATTCATTAAAAGTTGTCGTGGTATCAAACTTTTCTGGCTCATAATAGGGGTACTTGTTTAAAATGTTACTATTTGCAGCTGTTGTTCCAGAGAAGACGTAGTCCAAGTCTATGTTATGTTTCTTATAGTGCTTGTTCTGATTCTCAAGGCCCCTAGCCGTCATGGCTGCAAAGTCAACGTCGAGAGTCTGTTCTTCTCCAGGTACGAGTTGACATATTATGTAGGGCATTCCAAATTCTAGATACATATTGATGGGGGAAGTGCATTGTGTTTCGGCACGGAAGTTACCCAATGAGTCTATATGGAAGCTAATATCGTTTTTATTAGTAAATGGGTTGCGATGACTAGCTGACACATTCATCTTGGAATTGTATCCGTAGATATGGCCTTTGATTGATGCTTTGTCGTATTTAGGTGCGAATGGCTGCAAGGTCTGGCCTGACGATTTCTTCTTTTCCGCTTTGAGCTGTGATGGATATGGCTCACCTGTCGTGCGCACATCTATAACCATCCAGTCGCTTTTGTCATTTTCAATAAAATCAAATGACTTGATTTTGTCAGGGATTGGTTCAAAGTTGATGATCAAGGAGTCTGTCTGGCCTTTTCCTACTTTAAACCATTTATTGAAAATAAATTCTGTAGGCTCGGCCTTACCATCTTTAATCATGTATCGTTTCACTGATAGAATCTTGTAGGTTTTTCCTGCCGCTACGATATGGGCGGCGGAGTCAAGGCTCCACGTGTTACCTTCTCGTTCTCTGATAGATACATCAAGAGTAGAAGCAGTTTTTGTTAATGTGATCCCCTTGATAAGGAAGTTACTGGCAGGAGAATAGATCCAGTAAGGCGTATTGATGCGCTTTTCACTTGCTGAAACATTTATGCCGCAGATTAGGCATAATAACAAAAGAAACAATTTGGTAGATTTCATTAGATTTAGTTTTATGTATGTATTTAATATCAGGACGCAAAAGTGACTAAAATGTTCCAATAGGAGCCTCGATTATTTTGCAAAAATATAAAAAAAATCTAATGAAGAGAGAAAAACGAAGAAAATTATTTGATAATCATTTTCTTTCCGTTAAATATATATACCTTTAGGCAGATTATCTGAATTCATACCTGCATGACGACCTTCGATGATGTATATCTGGTGGTCATTATCCGGTGTCATATTGATGGCTTTAATTGCTGGCGGTTTTATTCCAAATGATGAAGATAGGATAGGTGTCAACGGCTTGCTGTATCGCCTGAGGCATCAGCATCAGCGACTGCATAGAGCGAGCCACCTGTCTGCCATGATTGGCTCCAATGAGCCACCACAGGTAAGAAATTCCTGTGGTGGTTTTCAATGGGGTGCCTTTAATTAAAAGATAATTTTGTTCAAGTTTTACATAAGACGAATCACTATACGATATAGAGTCGGTTATCATCGTCAGATATCCATTGGCCAGCAACAAAAGCGTATTTCGGAAGCTTCTTGACAGGTGGTACGACGTAATCCTTCAACAGTCTGAGATAGTACAGACCGGGAGTAGGTGTAGTGCCAGAGGCTTTAAAAGTGACTGTGATGGTATCTTTTGCAGCTCCGTTACTCTTTTTGAGCAGGGATGAAGATATGGGATATTCCACGTTAAAGAAGCCGGATGTGGTCTGCGGTGTTATGGTTATATCGGTAAGTTTTTCCCCGTCTACGTATATTGTCATGACACGGTTGATGTCGGATGTAGAATAACGGCACATCAAACTGACATTCTTTGTGCAGCCTTTTGTCTCCAGTTCGTAGCTGAAGCTTTTTCCGTTTTGCGCATCAATGTAATATTCACCACGGAAAACTCCGGTACCGAACTTCCCACTACGTGAGTGGCCGGCATCGCTCTGCTGTTCGCCAGTGGAAACAAAGTCGAGAGTACGCTCGTTGAGCTTCTGTGTTGTCTTTTCTTCGGCAGTTACTTGTGCCTTAATCTGCTCCCATTGAGCTGCTGTGAGCTGCTGCCAGTACATCATGTAACGGGCTTCATGTACCTTGAAGAACGGTTCGAGGACGAGATCCTTAAATGAACGGTTGTTGTATAGTCCTGCTTTAATCTTGAATTTCAGAGAGTCTTTGTCGACACAATAGAAGGAGTTCAGCACGGAAGAGCGTTCACCAATTAGCATCGGTGCCGAGGTAAGGCTCAGCTGTGCACCGCTTGTCGCTTGATCCATTCGACCTTCTCCTGCGAAAAGACCGGTGAGATTGTCTGTTCCGGTCTTGGCAGCCAGTAATACAGGCCCATATCGGAATGCCACATAATTGGGGTAGTTGGGACAGGGGATATACTGTAGTTGCATTGGTAAAGAGACCGTGATGATATCGCCCGCATTCCAACTGCGGTTGATATAGGCGAAAGTGCCCGGTTTGCTGCTGACACTTACCTTTGAGCCGTTAATGGTTATCTGAAAGTTACTCGTGCACCATTCGGGATGGCGTATTGCCATAACATATTTTCCTGATTTTGTGATGTTAAGTATGGTCTGCTGCTCGTAAGGGAACTTGGTCTGCTGCTCCACACCAAACTTGGAATTGCTGAGTGAGCTTGCAACAAACAGGTTGACAAACAGAGAGTCGGTACCAACATGTGTATAGACGAATTCTCCATATTTACTATGATTCTCCATACCTGTGCCCACACAGCACCACATTCCTTGGTTTACCTGAGAATAGACGCGGTAGTGTTGCGGTCGTAGGCTGGTGAAATAGACGTAACCGCCGGTGGTGGGATTCTGGGTTGAGAGAATATGATTGAGCATGGCCTTCTCATAGAAGTCTGCGTATTTGGCATCATGACTGTCGGCAAAGAGGTCTTCGCTCATTTTCATCATGTTATTGCTGTTACAGCTCTCCGGTCCATTGGTATTAGTGATATAGTTAGAACATCTATCCACCGAAAGGAAGTGCTCGTCTACGCTGTTTCCGCCGAGAGCCAGAGTGCGGTTGGCAGCCACATCAGCCCAGAAATTTTGGGCAGCTTTACGGTATTGGACCATAACAGACTTGTCGGCAGTTAAGGCATCCTCTTGTGCGATGCGTTCAAACCCTATATATTTAGGTACCTGCGTGTTGGCATGTTTATTGTCGAGAAAGGTAGTGTTGAGGGTTTGAAAACCTGAAATCATTACCTGATGGCTATATTCTTTTGCGGCAGTGAGATATTTTGCATTTCCTGTAAGCTGGTAGGCGTCGAGGATAACCTCGTTCATACCGCCCTGTTCTGTGTCGAGTACAGACTGCATGGTGGTCTCAGATAACTTTGATACCAGGTTAACCGCCCAGTCGCATATCTTGATGAAGCATTTCTTTGCGGTCTCGTTGCCTTCATATACATAGGCGTCTCGTAAGCCTGCCATAATCTTGTGCATCACATAGAACGGCACGTTGCCACGGTTGTTGTTGTATCCACTGATGTCACCGCCGTACATCTTCGTCCAGACGGTATTGTCGGGCAGTCCGCCGACATATCCGTAAAGTCCAACTGTATTGTTGTCGAATTTACTTTGGCAGGAGTCCATCATTTCAACCATATAGTCGAGACGTTTCTTTAGTGTTGCCTTCGTTGAGGCATCGCGACAAGAGGCATAAGCCAGAGCTAAGGCCGTGAGGTAATGTCCACCTATATGTCCGTCAAGACGGAACGAACCGGATCCCCAGTTGCTGAAGTTCGGATGACGTGTTTCCCAATCGCTCATTCCGGCTTGTCTGAAGAACGGAGTGAGTAAACGGTCGGCGTCATACTCCAACAGAACATGGTAGTTAAGTTCTTCTGCTGTCTTGAAGACACCGTCGTTGAGCGTCACCTCTGAATAATCGAATGTTTGCGGGTAAAGCATGCTCTGCGCCCTGGCCGGTGTAGTCATGTTGCATGAGAGAGCTAGTGATGCTGCATAGAAAAGAAGTTTTTTCATGTTGATGATAAAATATTTAAAAGTTTATTGCTGTGCAAAGAAAATCAATTTTATTTGAAATATGAAAATATTTTGTCTCAAAAAGTGGCGAAAATGTTGCATGAGCCAATAGTATATGCACAAATTTGCATTTACACCTATCCTTTATCAGAAATAAAAACAAAAAGGCCGTGAATGTTCACGACCTTTTTTCTTGTAAATACTATGCAGAAGTGATAATCTTTATTTGGTTTTTTTGCAACCTGCACATTTGTCCTTTTTCGCGCATTTATCTTTCTTTGCACAATCGCCCTTTTTTGCACATTTACCGGCTTTAGAAGCCTTTGCGCAATCTTTAGCGTCTGCACACTTAGCATCTTTACAACACTGCTTGCTATCAGCCTTTATAGCCTTCTTTGCTACCGTGACAGTCTGTGGTTGCTGTTTAGCATTTACTGTACTTGCTGTTCCAAAACACATTCCTGCAACTAATAATGCAACTCCTAAAATGATTTTCTTCATAATTCTATAAATTTAATTGTGAACTATAATAACCGTTTGCAAATATATATTCTTTTTATTGATGTTCTGCAATATTTTGTGTTATAAAATACAACGAAATTTTAACGAATGCTTAAAACGACAATAATTATACTTCGTTTGTATTTATGTCGGTATGAATTACCAATAGAACGTTGTGATATGTCCGTTACGGTTTAATGAATTTCCTCACCACAAACCAAAGATGAGTCATAAAGGTATTGAAACCTCCATAAAATCTGCTCATGATGTGATATCTTTCTTTCAATGATTCTTTGTGGTGAACTGTCGTGGTTCCTTCTTGGGTATAATCAGCTATTACTGCATGCACATTTTTTATAAGTAGTCCTTTCTTTTCTGCCTCAATCATGATGCGTATGCACCAGTCAATATCTGACGAATACTTATATTTAAGGTCAAAAGGAGTTGCTTTAGCAATGTCGGTACGAGCGTAAAAAGCTTGGTGACACACTAGCATTCCGTTGCGGAAAGAACGCCATGTGAGTTGTTCCGGAGGGGCTAGACGACGGTGGAAAAGAAAATTCCCTTTATCATCGATAATGTCAGTGTGGCCAAAAAGCACCGCAGGAAGGGGGAGGCCGGATTCTTGAAGAACCTCTAATTCGGCATTTTTGACAATTGTCTCTATCGTATAGATGTCGTGCAGTTTATCGCCGGCATTCAGAAAACAGACATAATCGCCTGATACCATCTGAAGCCCCTTGTTCATTGCATCATACAGCCCGTTGTCCGGTTCGCATGTTATTCTTACTTCGTGGCCATTGCATGCTGAGTAAGAACGTTCCATATAATCTTTTTCAAGCATCAATGTGTTGTCAGTGGATGCTCCGTCAACTATTATATGTTCAATATTGTGGTATGTCTGCTGCAAAACACTTTCCGTTGTGCGATCTATGTATTTGGAAGCATTGTATGTTATCGTGATGATTGAAAATGTAATCATGTCGTTATTTATTTGTTGATATTGCTTTATTGTAAACCTCAATGTAATTCATAGCTACGTTGTGCTGTGAATACTCAATAGAAACTTTATGCACGGCGTTGTCGCTCAATTTCCTGTAGTCGGAGTCTTCTAATACCCAGTGGATTCCCATTGCAAGGTCGTCTGAATCTTTGTATTTTGCCACATATCCGTTGACTTGATGGTCAATCATCTCAGGTATTCCACCGACATTAAATCCGATACATGGTATTCCGCATGCCATTGATTCCATTATAGTATTGGGCAGGTTGTCTTCCAAGGATGGGAGGACGAAGGCCTCTACAGCATTATATATACTGACAATCTTGCGTTCATCATTAATATAACCCAGTGGATATGCCGGCAGTGCAAGCTGGTTGGTAATCTCTTCTGAGTGGCCTCCGAGAATGGCGATGCCCGTATTTGATTTCATTTCCGGGTATTTGTCAGATAACATCTTGATGGCCTCAATAAAGTATTTCACACCTTTACGTTGGTCGGTTACCCGCTGTGACACAAACAAAATAATATGTTTGTCAATAGGCAGGCAGGCATGTATCTTTGCTTCACGTTTGTCCGTGGGTCTGAATGAATTCGTATTTATTGGGTTGGGAATATTTGTCAGTCGCTTACCGATGAGGAGTCCGCTCTTTTGGGCTTCTCCTCTCAGCCATTTGCTGCATGTCACAAATGATATATTTGCATTTCGGTATAGGTCTTTCTTTTTTTCCCATATTATCGCAGAAAGATCTTTATCGGATCCTCCACCGTGCAAATATTGGCATCTGTGGCAACCTGTCGTGAACGATATGCAGTCATGAGCGTAGTGACATATTGCCGTTGCAGGCCATAGGTCATGCATCGTCCATACAATAGGTTTCCCACTTTTAATGATGCTTCTCAGGTTATTTAGGGAGAGCATGCCTTGGTTTATCCAACTGAGATGAATAATATCTGCTTCTTTGAATTCACGTAAGGAGGTAATGTCTGTGCCTGTATTGGCTATGTCTATTTCAAACAAATGTTTACGTGAGAAGTGGTTGTGCATGAATATAACCAACCGTTCCCATAGAAATTTCCAATGGAGAGTTACTGTATGTTTTAGTTCCACTACGGTGATCTGATCGGTCTCTTTGTCACGTACGAGCATCTTGGCTTTCACACCGTTGTTCTTTAGTGCTTCCATCAGCCTGTTTGATGCTACTGCGGCACCACCTGTCTTCTCGCTTGTGTTTACTATCAATACTCTCATCGTATTTAATATAATTGTTGTACAAAAGTAATGTAAATGAGTGAAAAATCAAAATAAAGCTTGATTTATTTTGGTTTACAGAATGTGCTTACTTTATTTCGAAGTAATGGTATAACTGTTGGCGCGCACAATTTCTTGATATAGGTCAATAAAGAAGGCTATTTGTGTTATATAACATGCTTCCGATTGATTTGCGTGAAAAATCTTCTTACCTTTGCATCATCAAAAGGTAAAAGATTGTTTAGGTTACTATTTAATTGTAATATTAGATTTAGGTTGTATAATAGGTATAGTTAAGGTAATAAGGATTGAAGTAGGATAACAAAATACCATGAGGTAGTAATAGAGTATTAGTTAGTATGAATTTATGATGAAGCCTTGCTTGCTATAGTAATAGCAGCAGGCGCCGGCGGGTAATGAGTTACACCCCGGTATTTTTTGAGTTATGTTAGATTTAAATAAAATGCGCTGCAGCTCGTCAAGAGTTGCAGCGCATTTCTTTTGTCATTTATAATAAAATCATTTTTTCGATATTAGTACTGTTGCATAAGCACTTATACCTTCCATTCGTCCTGTAAAGCCTAATTTTTCTGTTGTTGTTGCCTTGATGGAAATATTATCGATATCCGTCCCTATCACTTCTGCAAGACATTCCTTCATGTCGGGTATATAAGGATTCAGTTTGGGCTGTTCGGCACATACAGTTGCATCAATATTTCCAAGAGTATAACCTTTCTGGGAAATGAGTTCAAAAATCTTTTTTAAGAGAATCTTGCTGTCTACGTTGAGTGTCTCGGCTGCTGTGTCCGGGAAATGATAACCGATATCACGCATGTTGGCAGCACCTAACAAGGCATCGCAGATAGCATGAATAAGTACATCCGCATCGCTATGACCCAGAAGTCCTTTCTCATAATCAATTTTTATACCGCCCAGCCATAAATCACGGTCTTTTACAAGGCGATGTACGTCGTAGCCGAAACCAATTCTTATATTCATATTTATCTACCTCTATGAAACAAATCCTTTAAACCGTCCATATCAAAAGCCAGCGTAAAACGTAGTGTCTGGTCAAGAGGGTTACTCTTTGCTGTTGAAATGACATAACCGCAGTCAAGCGAGAATACGTTCATCTTGAATCCGGCACCTACCGTGAAATATTTTCTGTTTCCCTTATTCTCACTCTCATGATGATAGCCTGCTCGTAGAGAGAACTGATCATGGTATGTGTATTCACCACCAATGCTCCATTGTACTTCCTGAAGCTCCTCCTTGAATCCGTTTGGTGCATCGCCGAAACTCTTGAATATTCCATTGATTGGTGATATATCATAATAGTCTTTTTGAACCCTTTGCTGGTAATCCTCGGTGCTCTCGCCGGTTTTCTGTTTAGGATAGGTTGGTACCATAAGTTTGTTGGCATCAGCAGCAATCGTGAAGCGGTTGAATTCATCTACTGGAATCATAAGGCTCATACCCAGACGCATATTTGTTGGTATAAATTCTGCATTCACATCACCTCCGAACGATATTTTGCTACCGATGTTGCTTAGGTTAAGACCCAAACCCAACTGACATTCACGTGAACCTATGTTGATATAACTGTTGTTATAGCACGAGATATCTACTGCAAAGGCTGATCCTGGAGAAGTATCTTCTGTGTAATCGTATGTAAGGTCGGAATAAATCCAGCGGAATGTTACACCTACAGAGAAAGTCGGGCTAAGCATGCGAGAGATACCTGCATCAATGGACATCTCATACGGATTGATGGTCATGCTGCTGTTTTCGCTAGTGTTTACTTCACCTAAAGAAAAATATCGTAGAGATCCGGATACTGCCGTATAATCCCCCAGACGATAATAACCGGCCAGATATGCGAGGTCCATATCGGAAACAAGTTGACGTAACCACGGAGTATAGTTTAATGCAACTCCTGCACGACTTATACAAAAAGGATACTTTGCCGGGTTCCAGTATTGTGAATTCACGTCAGGATCGGTAGCAACACCCACATCACCCATACCTGCTGCACGTGCGTCAGGGGCAATAGTCTGTGAGGTTACTGAAGTCGTAACTGGGTTGAACATGTCACTCTTGTCTTGAGCAGTTACTACAGATGATGTGCAGACTGCGCACAAGAGACATAATATTATTTTCACATAATTCTTCATCTCAATAAATTTGTTGCTGAATATATAACTGGTTTACCGGCTATTTATTGCCTATGATAATCAATTTCTTAGCCTTAGATGCTTTGCTACTTCCGTCGCTACTAATCTGGGCACGATATAGATAGATGCCTGTCTGAAGTTTAAAGCCGGTGTTGGTTGTCAAATCCCAGTCGATGGTATATGTGTTGTCTGAAGGTACCCCAGCCTCGCTATGTCTCCAAAGTAGTCGCCCGCTTGTATCAAACACTTCCAAATCCACATTTAATTCACTATTTGTTCTGTCGTGTGTGATAATAAATGTAGTGGATGTTGTTGCCGGATTTTTAGTACAGTCGATACTGAAGCAGTTTGGTTCCACAGACTTAGCCACGTTAAACGTAAGTTGTGCTGTAGATGAGTTGTTCAGGATGTCCCATGCTCGGAACAGCAGACTATGTTTTCCTGTTGTCAGTTCAGGTATGCTGTATCCGATCGTTCCGCTAGTGTAAGATCCGAAATCATTCGTGTAATAGTCATTCAGAACGTATGCCTTTTCTGTTTTACCATCAATAATCAATTCCAAATCATGCCCGATGCCATTTCCTGTGGCATTGATACCGTCATCATCATTCACTTGTGCATAGAAATATGGTGTAGAATTAACTGTACAACCATCAACGAATGAGCTTGAGTTAAGGTAACAGTATATCGAAGGGCCGATGGAGTCATTGCCCGTGGTATTTGTGCCGCCGATGAGGAAATCGTCAAAAGAACCATTAGCCTTTAGTGTCTTATCGTTATTGATGGCAAACAGGTTCATCTCTCCACTCAAATTAGTGTAGTTGATGTCCATTGGAACTGCGAAGGTGAAAGAGAATGCCCCGTTCTTAATGCTGTCTCCTCCATTGTATATCGTCTTTGGACGATCAATATACCAGAATGCAGTGTCCGAGGCTGCATTATTCTTGCATATAATTTTCTCTTCCGAGTCTCTTACCGTAGCATTCACACTGCCGTTAAATATGGTCTGTTTTACTCCGTTTGCCACTACATGTCCTTTCACTTTAACGATGGATCCAGCTTTAATGGTGGAAGTGTTGTTGTTGCTTGGTGCTACTCCGTTTATGCTGTCAATGACCGTATTCATTGTCGGGCATGCCAACGTAAGAGCCGGATCACCCAACAGGGCATACTGAAGTTTGTTGGCTGTATAGTCTTGTCCTGTTGTGATTAGTGAATTCTTGGCCATTCTTACCGCATCACCTAGTCTGTTGCGTACTCCATTTGTACTTCCCAATACGTATTTGGTGAAGAACATATTCATTCTACGGTTGTAAAAAGAGTATACTGTGCGAGTTGTACCAAAGAAAGATATTGCTCCTCCCTTTTCATTCAGTAAGCATTTCTCGCCTATATTATCGGTCTGACCGTCGAACGGCATGATGTCGCACGATGCAGTTATCCATAAAGGAAGTCTGGGTGACGTGAATGATTCAAAATCAGCAATTTTCAATACCTGTTCGTGCGAAATGCAGTAAGCAGCACCGTGTCCCGTGTAATTCATCATCAGGGCGCCATTGTTCATCTGTTGTTTGATGAGATTCGTCGCGTCAGGATAACTGTTACCTGTTGATGATGTCACACGAGTGTATGCGTCCCACATGATTCTTTTTATAATGTATCCGGGATAATTAGCCTCTACCATGTTTGCCACTTGATTAGCATCATCCATGTGTAGGTTCTCGTTGCCATCATCACCCATAAAGCAGATGGTGTTCATCCAGCTACCGGCCTCTTCGTTGTTCATGTATTTTATAGTCTTGTCAACGATAATCTTTGCTTCTTCCTCCGTACGTACAGGAAAACGTCCTACACCAAGATCGGGTTTATCTTTTGATGTCAGATTAGATCCTTCACCATCGTCGAGCATACCGAAATAATCCTCACTGACATAACAGTCCGTCTCGCTGAATGAATTTTCACTTTCAAAACAAAGCAGAAAATCGTCAGGACTATAACCATTCCCATTCCAGTCGGATGTAAGCATACGGTTGTCCCATGCACAATCCCCAAAGAGCAACAGATATTTTGGCATATTATTGTCGTTTTCTGCCTTATCGTACAACATCTTCATGTATTTACGATATGCGGTGGCATCGGGTGTACCACTCGAGAACTCGTTATAAAGTTTATCCGCTGCAATGATCTTGATTCTTAGAGCGTCTTTTGTTTCATGTAAAGTCTTGATACGTTCCGCTTGCGTGGTGAGTGTACCTGATTTAGGAACGATAATGATCATGTCATATACTGCACTGTCTGCATGTAGGTCTTGGTTGTTAATGGTTTCAACAAACTCAGGCGTGCTATAATTTGTTGTTGTCAGCCCGGACATGGGTTTAGGCTTGTTATAGTATAATGACAGATAGTCAAGTCTCATCGTTCCTCCACTTGTTTCTGTTATTGTAACTTTGTTGGAAGCCTTTATGTTGTTGATATTAAAGGTGACAATCTGCTCTGTTGCTTTATCGTAGCTTCCGGGAGCACTTATATATATATATCCTAAGACTGAATCGTTGAGTGCTACAGAAGCCTTGGTGCTTTCGCTTGACGTAAGGGCAACGGATAAAGATCCTTTAGTTGTAAGCCCGGGTGATGTGAGTGTATAATCGTATGAACTGCCGGCAGTATATGCTTTACTGTCGAACAGATTTCTTCCTCCGGGAAACCATGCGTAGTTATCCACCTCGTAGAGCGTGTGATAGTCATCACCTTTAGGATAGAAACTTTTTACGAATGCAGTACTGTCCACAGTTAGTGGAACACTATTTGATTCGGTTAGGAAATAATATCCGTATGACGAATATGGATTCACCGTACGTTTAGTGGTGGTTGTTGAACTCCATGATATAGGACCTTGAGCGTAGAATAATCTTTTTCCCCCGATAGTGCAGGTGGAAACTTCTTTGAGGTCGTCATGCGCAATGAGGTCGTCTTGTGTAAATGTCTCGTTTAGCAAAGCTCCTCCATATCCGTAGATCTTTACTTTACTTGGATCAGAAAATCCTGCTTTTCTGATGAGTGTACTCGTTATCTCATAGATGCCGCTTTCCAGTATACGTATCTTTGCCCATTTGCCTGAGGCAAGTACAGAATGTGAAACGTATCTGCTGCTTTTTGCTGATGCCAAAGCTTTCAGCTGACTTTTGGCATAAGAATATCTCGGGCTAGCCTTAATGCTAAGTTTAAAACTCGTTAGCTTCATGTATTTGCCATTGCGGAAGACAAGAGGGACAAATGCTATTTCGAGTTGGCCTATCTTTCTGCTTATAGTTACATCTTGATTAATGATAGGGAGTGATGGCAGTGAGTCGTTGGTTATCGACTTGTATTTTTCGATTTCAGCCTCAGTCATGGCCACAAATTCAGGGTATTCAATCGATACCGAATAAGTGGAATCATTGTAGTTCCGGCCTAAATCTTTCGCATACGTGTAATAGGGTAACATCGAGTCAATACTGAGCTCCTCAGAGGTCAGATTAACAAAACCTTGTGCCATTGTGCCGGTCAGGCAGCATAGCAGAGATAATAGTCCTATTACGTACCTTTTTATCATTTAACGTTAAATTCCAAAAGTTTCCGATCTTCAATATAGCCTGTCAGATGGTCGTCGATTTTCACCGGTCCAACTCCTGCAGGTGTTCCTGTATAAAATATATCGCCTGTTTTGAGTGTGAAGTATTTGCTGATAAAGGCGATGATCTCGTCCACTTTAAACAGCATGTCGCTTGTGCAGCCTTCCTGTACTGTTTTGCCGTTGATGTCGAGATGGAAGTGCAATGCCTGAATGTCTCTGAACTTGCCTGTTTCCACCCAGTCTCCGATGACTGCCGAACCGTCAAATCCTTTGCATAGCTCCCAAGGTTTTCCCTCTGCCCTGTATTTTCGCTGTAGATCACGGGCTGTGAAGTCAATGCCCACTGTTACTGCGTCATAGTATCTATAAGCAAAACGTTGTGGAATGCTTTTACCCAGGCGACTAATCCTGACCACGATTTCCGTCTCATAATCCACCTGCTTGCAGAAGTCGGGAATGAAGAATGGTTTCCCATCTTTTAACAGTGCCGAGTCCGCTTTGGTGAAGATAACAGGCTCATCTGGTTTATATAACGTACCATCAAGCTCTTTATTGTGTTCGACGTAATTCATTCCTATTGCAAATATCTTCATAGCTATATTGATAAAAAAGGGCGTCTGCTCAACGAAGTGCAGGCGCCCATATTTAAATTTATGAAAAATCCCTATTATTCAGCACGTAAAGTGAAACGCTTGAATGCTGTTATAGTCAACTCCTTGTCTGCAGCTTTCAGGTAATCCTCAACAGACATCTTGCTGTCCTGAATGAATTCCTGCTTCAGAAGACATGAGTCTTTGAAGAATTTAGCCATACGCCCATTAGCAATGTTCTGAATCATCTGCTCTGGCAAATTAGCAGCTTTCTGTTCAGCTGTTGTCTTCTTGATATTGCGGATTTCTTCAGCCTCAGCCTCTGTGATATTACCTTTTGCAATACCCTCAGCAAGGTGTTCCTCGTTCTCAGAAATATAAAGATTGAAACCGGCTTTTTTCAGAGAAACCTGTACAGCTTTCTCTACCTGTTCTTCTTTAGTCTTCTGGATAGCAACCTTCATCTCGTTGTCTTTAACTTCCTGTGGGACACTTGTCTCGTCAAGAGCAACTGGGTTCATTGCTGCTACCTGCATTGCGATAACGTGGCCCTCCTCTTCGGCAGCTTTATTCGTCTGGACCATTGTGCAGAGCATGTGCTTGCCCATGTGGTCATAAACAGAAATATTGTCGCCTTCGATGAAGCAATATCCGTCAAGTTCGGTCTTCTCACCTGTGATACCGCCGCGGGCGATTACTTCGTCCTGTACGGTTCCATTATCCATAGGCAGAGCCTTAACTTCATCAATAGTCTTACATTTGTTTGCTACGGCAGCGTCTAGAATATCCTGTGTCAGCTTAACGAAGTCTACGTTTGCAGCAACGAAGTCTGTTTCACATTTCAAAGCGATGATTGCACCGAAGCCATTTTCTGCTTTACCGAGAACACAACCGTTGGATGTCTCACGGTCAGAACGTTTAGCTGCAATAGCCTGTCCTTTCTCGCGGATAATCTCGATAGCCTTTTCTATATTGTTATCTGCTTGTGTCAAAGCATTTTTGCAGTCCATCATACCAGCACCCGTCATTTTGCGGAGCTTGGTGATGTCAGCCATTGTTACAGCCATAATTATTTCTTTTTAATTTTAAGATTGTTAATATGTGGTTATATTTAAGCCTCTGCTTCTGTCTCTTCAACTGTTGTAGCTTCTTCTGCTTCAGTTGTCTCCTCTACTGCATCATCAGCTTTAGGAGCATCTTTGCGAGCTTTGCGTGAGCGAGTTTTCTTTGGAGCATCTCCATTCTCCTCACTCTGAGCAGCAGCTGCGTCCTGATCTGCTTTTTCTGCCTTACGTTCTTCTAAACCTTCAGCGACAGCACCGCAACAAGCGTCGAGGATTATCTCAATACTGTTCTTAGCGTCATCATTTGCAGGAATAACGAAGTCGATATCGTTTGGATTGGAGTTTGTATCAACGATTCCGAATACTGGAATGCCGAGACGGTTTGCTTCCTTCACAGCGATAGATTCCTTCATCACGTCGATAACGAAAAGTGCAGAAGGTAGACGTGTTAGGTCAGAGATTGAACCGAGGTTCTTCTCTAGTTTGGCACGTTGACGGGTAATCTGCAAAACCTCACGCTTTGAGAGATTTGAGTATGTTCCGTCTTCCATAAGTTTGTCGATGTTCGCCATTTTTTTAACAGCCTTGCGGATAGTTGGGAAGTTGGTAAGCATACCACCTGGCCAACGCTCGATAACGTAAGGCATGTTAACTGATGTTGCTCTTTCTGCAACGATGTCCTTAGCTTGTTTTTTAGTAGCGACGAACAGGATTTTCTTACCTGATTTGGCTATTTGTTTCAACGCTTCAGCAGCTTCGTCGATTTTAACGACAGTCTTGTTGAGGTCGAATATGTGGATACCGTTACGCTCCATAAAAATGTAAGGAGACATAGCGGGGTTCCATTTGCGTTTCAGGTGGCCGAAATGGCAGCCAGCCTGCAATAACATATCAAAATTTGTTCTTGACATTTTGTTTTCTTTTAATTGTTTACTTTCTGTTTAATTCTGTAGAAATCTCAATCATTTAAGATTCCCTTTTTGTTTGTTTGAATCAACCGGCGGGTAGCCCTCCCGATTTTAAGGAGTCTCGCCAGTTTAGATACTAAACGGATTGCTTGCAGTTCGACAGCATTAACGTTTGCTGAACTGGAAGCGGCGACGTGCCTTTGGACGTCCTGGTTTCTTACGCTCAACCTCACGAGCATCACGTGTCATGAAACCTTGCGCTTTAAGGGTCTTCTTATCTTCAGCACTGATTTTTACAAGTGCACGGGCGATTGCAAGACGCAAAGCCTGTGACTGACCTGTGAAACCACCACCTTCGAGAGTTACCTTAATATCATATTTCTCAGCTACATCAAGTAACACCAGTGGCTGTTTAACAACAAACTGAAGTATGCTTGATGGGAAATATACTGTTATATCTCTTTTGTTAATGGTAATCTTGCCTGTACCTTCGCTGACGTAAATGCGAGCTATAGCACTTTTACGGCGGCCTATTGCATTAATTACTTCCATCCTCTTTTATTTATACTGGTTAATATCAATTGTTTTTGGAGTTTGTGGCTGTTTATCATGCTCAGCACCCTCGAATATATAGAGGTTATTAAGCAGACTACGTCCTAAAGGACCTTTAGGGAGCATACCCTTAACGGCGTGGCGAAGCATTTTGTCAATACCGCCCTTTTTCTTGCGGAGGTCAGCCGGATTGGTGAAACGCTGACCGCCTGGATAACCAGTATAGCGAGTGTAAATTTTATCTGTCTCTTTTTTGCCAGAGAAGACAACCTTTGCAGCGTTGATGATAATAACATTGTCTCCACAGTCTACGTGAGGTGTGAAGTTTGGTTTGTACTTTCCGCGGATAAGTTTTGCAACTTTAGAGCAAAGGCGACCTACGATCTGTTCGTTGGCGTCAACTACGACCCACTCTTTCTTTGCTGTTTCCTTGTTAGCGGAAATGGTCTTGTAACTTAAAGTGTCCATTTTTAATTTTAATTGTTTTAACTACTAAAAAACTTTTTTTCTTGGATTCTGATTCACTAACCGCTATACTCGGCCAAAAGCATAACTATTAACACATCGTCCGTGAGGGTCTAAGCCACCCTCGATTTTAATAATCGGACTGCAAAGGTACTGCTTTTTATCGTTGTTTGGAAAATACCAAAATGTTTTTATATTATAATTAACATTATTTAGTCGTAAATGGCAGTTAGTGGTCATCCATTCGTGTTAGATAGCTTACTAATAGGGTCATGTATGTCACCTGTCAGTGACAGGTGACATGGAAAAGATTATTTCTTTTTTGATGTCTTTTTGGTAGTCTTCTTTGTTGATTTCTTTTTTGATGTCGTTACTGTTTTAGATTTTACAGTGGTAGTTGTAGTTGTAGTAGTAGTTGTTGTGGTAACAACCGGTGCTACATATTTGCCAAAAGAAAGACCTGTCTTCATGCCTTCATAACTTCCTATGAGTGAGGATATTGTTTTCAGACTACTGTTGTTGGATATTTTGTTTATCTTGCCCATGACATCTAGAAGTTTAGAACTGTCGAATGTGATAGACAAAATGTTGTTCTTCATTTGGGCGTAGCCTGAAATATTCGCAGTTCCTTCAAGATATGAGAATGTTATCTTAGTGCCGTTGACGGAGTAGGTTCCGGATGAACTCACGTTGCCGTTTTTGATAATGGAGAATGTCCCGTCAGTACCGAATGTAATCAGAAAATTACCTGCAGTGATGCCTACTTTAGTGAACTGTGTCGTCAATTTATTCACTATCACTGATGATGCGATCTGTCCACCGGCTGCTTTTAATACGTCACTACTTTCGAAAACAACAGAAGGCTCCTGATAACTCCATGTTCCTGCGATGGTTTCCATAGTAACGTTATTTTTCCCGGTAATGACAGATGTGAGGTCGCTCCCGACAGCACTGCTAATCACTTTACCTAGATTACTAAGGTCGATCTGTGCATTTACACTCGCAGAAGTCAGGAGTATGGCACTCATGATAATTCCTTTAAAAAGATTCTTTTTCATATTCTATATGATATTTGTGTGGGTTTATAACTTTGTTTTTTTTAAAATGTAAACTCCCGCAGACGATTATTGTCTGCGGGAGAAATTAATATTTTATATTCTATAATCTAGAATGTAACTTTTAGTCCAACCTGCATGTGCCAGCGTGAATTTACGTTGCTTGCAGTCGGCTTGTTATTTGTATTATAATAGAATGTTGTTTGGTTGTTAGCGAATCCAGCAAATGTCAGAGGAGACAAGTTGTAGGCATTGTCATAAGATGCACCCCATTCCTTGTTCAGTAGGTTTGCAAAGTTGAGAATGTCAAATGTCAATTCGAATTTAGTATCTTTCAGAGCATAAACATTCTGTGAAAGATGTAGGTCGATTTCATTTTCCCATGGAGTAAGCTGAGAGTTGCGCTCTGCGTACTGGCCACGGTGCTTGCTGGCATAGCTGTCACTGGCAATCCAATCTTTGAATAACTGGCGAGAAGTTGCGGCATCCATGATAACTTTATTCGTCTTGGTATTAACATTATCAATGAAGTTCATCTTGTCGATTTCCTCATCTGTTGGAATGTAAAGCAAGCTGTTTCCACTCCAACCGTCGTTGTTGAAATCGCTCTTTTCGTTCATTGTCAAACTGTAGCGACCTCCGCTGAATCCATTATAGATGACAGCAACTGAAGTATTCATTAAGCCGTTAAGATATTTCGGAGATTCATAAGTAACCTGAACCTTTACGCGGTGAGGAACATCAAACTTAGAATAGCTAAGCTCATTTTCGTCATTTGAGTTGTGGCTATAGTTATATTTCCAGTTAGATGAAGCAACAGAAGAAGTACCATCGTTCACAGATTTAGAGTGGCCAAAAGAATATGATGCAAAAGCACTCAGACCGAAGTCAAAAGTCTTTTCTAATGTTGCTGTTAGGGCATAAGAATAACCTTTATTTGTGTTTCTGAGATTGATGATACTATATGCATTGTAGAAATCAGTAGAATTAGTTGCTGTTCTCTTCGTATACAATGTGCTTGCTGAAGCTTCTACACCTGGAACTGCATATACTTTACCTCCATTATCGTAGCATGCAAGATTCTCAAAGAATACGTTATTCAGATTCTTGGAATAGACACCTTCTAATGTCATTTTGACATCATAAGGTAATAATTGCTCAAGAGCGAGATCTGCACGCATTACTTGCGGAAATCTAAAGTTTTTAGATACTGTGACGATATCTGGGGATAATGAACCACCAAGAGTTGAAGCAGTCATTGGATCTGAATGATAATCGGTAAGAGTTGGAGCACTATTTGTATAGTTCCCATTGGTTTTGGGTGCGATTGTTGAGCCCTTAGCTTCTACACCTGTATTATTATAAGCGTTTGACAACCAAACAAAAGGAACACGTCCTGTAAATACACCGACACCACCTCTAACATGTGTTTTATGACTATCGTCTGTGTACAAATGGAAACCTACACGTGGGGAAACCATTAGTTTTACGCTAGGCATCTGACCTACCTGAACGCCAAGTTTATTACTGGTAGCAAACTTGTTAAAATCATCATTTGTTGAAGGATTATTGAGTGTTGATGGTATGTCAAAACGTATACCGTAAGTTACATTCATATTTCTAGTGATGTCCCACTTATCCTGTGCATAGAAGCCAAGTTGTCCGGCTTTCATTTTCGGCGCATATCTAGTATCACCACCAGTTTTAGTAGGATCTGTATACTTGTAAGTGAACTGATAAGGTTGATCGTTCAAAAACAAGTCAAGTGAGTTATAATACCAAGCCCCGTTAACACCCTGAATGAACAAGTTCTCCATATTGTAGAGCTCATTATGAGTACCAAATGTCAACGTATGATCACCAAGATACCAAGAAAGATTATCTTCAATGGTATAAATATCCTGATTCAACTTATTAGCACCTGATGAATACTCAGTACCAATGTTGACTGTATTGGTACTTGTGTTGTCTGCACCTGCTACCTTAATCTGTACAGTAGGACCTTGGTAGTCAACGTCACGGTGGTCACGTACGAAATTGGCTGAAACACGTGCCTCGTTATATAGTCGGTCACTGATTCTTGAATTCAACTCTGCAACAAATGAGTTGGTGCTGTTGTTCATGCGATAACCACTGTTTGCAAAGGCGTAGGTGTTGGCCGTAAGACCTGGAGTGTCATCGTATGAGTTGTTGTGCTGGTAACGGAAAGACAACTTATTGTTAGTGTCAATATTCCAGTCCAAACGTGCAAGAAGTCCTAGTGACTGATTCTGAATGTCCGGTTTCCCGTAACCTTCCTGAATGCCTGTCAAGCTATAGTATTTGTCGGCAATTTCTTTGGCAGTTTCTTCTGTGATATATGTGCTTGTGCAACCTGGATAGTAAGTAGAAGGGTATGTCTTCTTCTTGTATTCAGCACTGACAAAGAAGAATAACTTATCTTTGATGATAGGACCACCGAGAGTGAATCCGTAAGTTTGTGTGTTCTGATTTGCCAGCTTACTATTGGCATAGTTATTTGTTATGTCGTATCTGCCATACATATCCTGATTATTGTAATAACCATAAGCAGATCCGTGGAATTCATTGGTTCCGGATTTTGTGATGGCGTTGATTGCACCGCCGGTGAAACCACTTTGACGTACATCAAAAGGTGCGATTACAACCTGAAGCTCCTGAATGGCATCCATAGAAATAGGATTAGCGTTAGTCTGTCCTCCATTGGTTCCAGATGCTGCCAGTCCGAAGACGTCATTACTTGCCGTACCGTCAATCTGGAATGAGTTGTAGCGGTTGTTGATTCCGGCGATGGAGATACCACCAACCTTAGATACGTTTACCATAGGAGACAATGTTGCAACATCATAGAGGTTGCGGCTCACTGTAGGAATCGTTGTTATCCGCTCCTGCTTGAAGTTGTTTGCTGCACCGCCACCACTCTTCATGTTGGTTCTACCTTTAACAACGACTTCGCCGAGTTCTCTTGCGGATTCCTTTAGGTTGGCATCAAATGTCGATGTAACGCCTAGAGAAAGATTAACTTCATTGAATTCCTTACTGCTGTAACCGATGTAGGTAATTACAATCTTGTAAGGGCCTCCGACACGCATACCCTGAATGGAATAGCGTCCTTTTCCGTTAGTAACTGCGCCATACGTCGAACCGGATGGTTGGTGGATGGCCTGAACTGTGGCACCAGTGACAACTTCGCCTCCGGCTACGACCTTACCACTAATACTTGAGGTCGTGATTTGCGCTGTAGCAATGGCTGCAACGAACAATAAACATGTGAAAAATAATAATTTTTTAACCATAAAGTAATGATCTTATTCTCAGTTTAGTTATTAAAATACTTTGCAAAGATAAATGTAATTTTTAATAAATGTGTTACTTTTGTGTTACAAATTAAGTTTCGTGCTAATTTTTTTAATAATAAGGTGTCTGAAATGTTAAAAATAACATAATTAATAAATACTTTCGTGCTTTCTGCAACTATCTGTATATTTTTGTCGTCAAATATCCAGTTCTGAAAATTTAATTAGTCATGATGATACATTTAAAAGACATAAACAAGACATATAACAGTGGTTCTCCACTTCATGTTCTCAAAGGTATTAATCTCGATATCGAACAAGGAGAGTTTGTGTCGATAATGGGTTCGTCTGGATCAGGCAAGTCTACCTTATTAAATATATTAGGTATACTCGACAATTACGATACAGGAGAATATACACTCAATGGAACTCTCATACGCAATTTAAGTGAGACTCGTGCGGCAGCATATCGTAACAGGATGATCGGCTTCATTTTTCAGTCGTTTAACTTGATAAACTTTAAGACTGCCGTAGAAAATGTAGAGTTGCCTCTGTTCTATCAGGGGGTGAACAGGAAAAAACGTCATATCATGGCGATGGAATATCTCGAAAAGCTCGGACTTACAGATTGGGCTGGTCATTATCCTAATGAAATGTCGGGCGGGCAGAAACAACGTGTTGCCATAGCTCGTGCCCTGATAACCAAGCCACAGATTATCCTTGCAGACGAACCCACAGGAGCACTTGATTCTAAAACCAGTGTTGAAGTGATGGAACTGCTTAAACGGTTGAATCAGGATGAGGGGATGACTATCATTGTAGTCACCCATGAGAGTGGCGTTTCAAACGAGACAAATAAAATCGTACACATAAAGGACGGCATCATCGGAAACATAGAGGAAAACTTCGATCATGAAGCATCACCGTTTGGTATTAATGGAATAATGAAATGAGAGATATTATCCAAGAGATATATAGCACAGTCAGGCACAATAAGTTGCGAACAGCTCTTACTGGTTTTGCTGTCGCATGGGGAATATTCATGTTGATATTCCTTCTCGGTGCGGGTAACGGACTGATCAATGCTACGATGAGTAACTCGGGACGATTCCTGAAAAACTCGATGATGGTCGGCAGCGGTCAGACATCGAAGGCTTATAACGGACTTAAAGAGGGACGACGTGTTTCTCTCAATGATAAAGATATCAATCTGACCAATACAAACTTTAAACAGAATATAGATGAAGTAGGGGCCACTGTCGACCAGTCAGGTGTAACTATAAGTTTGGATAATTTGTATACTTCATCTTCCCTTACCGGTGTCTATCCTAATAAACTTAAAATGGATAAGATGGATATTCTGCATGGGCGCTTTATTAATCAGCTTGACCTTCAAGACAAGCGTAAGGTAATCGTGATAAGTCAGGATCAGGCTAAAGAACTCGAATTGAAGGATATTCGAACTCTTGTCGGTAAGAACGTGAAGGTTGGTAATTTTGCCTTTTGCGTTGTCGGTATATATAAGTCCGACCGTAGTGAAATGAATAATGATGCTTATGCCCCGTTCTCCACGATGAAGACTATATATAATAAAGGTGACAAAGCCGATTATATAGAGTATACCTTTCATGGCTTAACCAGTGAGGCCGAGAATACTGCATTTGAATCCAGGTATCGTGCACGTATCAATTCTAATCATGACGCAGCACCCGACGACGAGAGCGCTTTATGGATGTGGAACCGTTTTACGCAGAGTCTGCAGATGGAGACAGGTATGGGCGTGATACGAAAGGCACTCTGGATTATAGGACTTTTTACTTTACTCAGTGGTATCGTCGGAGTATCCAACATTATGCTGATAACAGTCAAAGAGCGTACGCGCGAGTTTGGCATCCGTAAGGCGATAGGGGCAAAGCCTTCCTCGATACTTCGACTAATCATCGTTGAGAGTATTATCATAACCACCTTTTTCGGATATCTGGGAATGGTTCTTGGAATAGCCGCCAATCAATATATGGATGCAACAATAGGCCACATGAAAGTGGACAGCGGTCTTTTTCAGGCTACGATGTTTCTTAACCCGACGGTAGGACTTGATGTGTGTATTGAGGCCACGCTCACTCTTATCATAGCAGGTACGCTTGCAGGATATATCCCTGCACGCAAAGCAGCGAGAATTAGACCTATTGAGGCTTTGAAAGCCGAATAACAATAATAGATAATCATGAAAATAGATATAGACAGATACCGCGAGATACTTGACACGCTCACTCGTAACAAAAGCCGGAGTTTCCTTACAGGCTTCGGCGTGTTTTGGGGTGTGTTTATGTTAATCGCTCTCATTGGGGGAGGTCAGGGACTGAAGGAACTGCTACAGAAGAACTTTGCCGGTTTTGCTACCAATTCCGGTATGATCTGGGCACAACCGACGACAAAGGCATATAAGGGATTCCGTAAAGGTCGCAGTTGGACTATGCTTTACAAGGACGTTGCACGACTCAAACAGCAAGTTCCTGAGTTAGATGTTGTTTCCCCGATAATATCCAACTGGGGTGGTTTTGCCGTGTACGGTGAAAAGAAGAGTCAATGTAGCGTAAAAGGTTTACGTCCTGATTATGCAAAAGTAGAGGAACCGAAGATCTATTACGGCCGTTACATCAACGATATGGATATGCTACAGAAGCGTAAGGTTTGTGTCATCGGTAAGAAGGTTTATAAAGACTTGTTTCCTAAAGGTGGCGATCCGTGCGGTCGGTTTCTAAGGCTTGATTCGGTATACTATAAGATTGTCGGTGTCGATTATAATACAGGGAATATGAGTATCAACGGTCGTGCCGAGGAAAGTGTCGTGATGCCAATTACGCTCATGCAGCAGGCATATAATAGAGGCAGCAGTATAGATTTGGTCAGCGTCACTGTTAAAAAAGGGATCACGATCAGCTCTATAACCAATCGTATGCGTGAGGTCATTGCTCGTGCCCATAATGTAAGCCCTGACGACGAGTCGTCTGTAAAGGTGTTTAATACGGAAGTCCTTTTCGGTATGCTCGACAGTCTGTTTAAGGGCGTAAACTTCCTCGTGTGGCTTGTTGGAATAGGTACTTTGTTTGCAGGAGCTATTGGTGTTTCAAACATTATGATGGTTACGGTACGTGAGCGAACGATAGAGATAGGTATCCGCAGGGCTATAGGTGCTACACCAAAGAATATCTTGTCACAGATCATATCTGAGAGCGTCGTACTTACAGCAGTCGCGGGAATGAGTGGCATTCTGTTCGCAGTGCTGATACTTCAGGGGCTGGAACTCGCTAATACTACAGATGGAATACTGGAAGCTCATTTCCAAATACATTTCTGGATGGCGATTTTTTCCACCTTACTGCTTATGTTATTAGGTGTGCTGGCCGGATTGGCACCGGCACTTAGAGCCATGAGGATAAAACCGGTGGATGCAATGAGAGATGAATAGAGAATGGACTGGTCTTAAAGACTGTAAGTTTTTTAATCTTAAAAAAGTAAAGTAAACAAAAATTAAATAATAACAATGAAGAAGTATTTTAAGTTCATTATTGCAGGTGTTGTCATACTGATATTCATCGGCACTTTCGTATTTCTATATCAGAAATCAAAACCTCAGGCTGTGACTTATGAAGAATTCACACCTTCTTATGCCGATCTTCAGAAGACTACGATTGTTACCGGTAAGATAGAACCGCGAAACGAGGTTAATATCAAACCACAGATAAGTGGTATCATTACCGATCTGTATAAACACGCTGGCGATGCAGTGAAGGAGGGGGATATTATTGCAAAGGTAAAGGTGATTCCCGACATGGGTTCGCTCAGTTCCGCTCAAAGTCGTGTCCGTCTGGCTATGTTGAATCTGAAACAGACTGAGATTGATTTCGCACGTGAGAAAAAACTATATGACCAGAAACTTGTCAGCGCAGATGAATATGACAAGCAGAAACTCACCCTTCAGCAATCCCGAGAGGAAAAGTTGGCTGCTGATGATGCTCTTGAAGTGATACGCGACGGTATATCGAAGAGTAATGCTAAGGCCACAACCACTCTTATACGTTCCACAGCTACGGGTATTATTCTTGATGTACCCATCAAGGTTGGAAACACTGTGATCCTCAGTAATACCTTTAATGATGGTACTACCATTGCCAGCGTAGCAAACATGGGTGATTTGATATTCCGCGGAAATATTGATGAGACAGAGGTCGGCCGTCTTGTTGAAGGTATGCCGATGAAAATAACCATCGGTGCACTCCAGGATCTTAAGTTTGATGCCTCTCTCGAATATATCTCTCCTAAGGCTGTAGAGAGCAATGGAGCCAACCAGTTTGAGATCAAGGCAGCAGTGAAACCATTGAAAGGCAGTAGAATCCGTTCAGGTTATAGTGCCAATGCCGAGATTGTCCTTCAGAGTGCCAGTCATGTGCTTGCTTTGCCTGAGAGTTCCATTGAGTTTAGTGGCGATTCCACGTTTGTCTATGTCATCAGTGGTCAGGGTGAAAAGAAAATATATACTCGCAAGCAGGTGGCTACAGGCTTGAGCGATGGTATTAAAATTGAGATAAAGAGCGGAATAACAGTAAAGGACCACATCCGCGGACCTCAGATAGTAAAGGAGGATAAGAGTGATGAAGATAAATAAACTGATATTCGCAGTGGCTGTGGTTATATCGATGCCCACGATGTCACAGAGTCGTCAATGGTCACTTAGGGATTGTATCGATTATGCAATGGACCACAACCTAACCGTGAAACAACAGGATGACACTCGTCAGCAACGTGAGATTGATTTGAGCACCTCCCGCAACAGTCGACTCCCGAGTCTCTCGGGAAGTGCTTCGCAGAACTTCTCGTTCGGACGCAGTCTCACCTCAGAAAATTCTTATGCAAATACCAATACTAGCAGCACCTCATTCAGCCTCGGTACAGAGGTTCCCTTATTTACCGGATTCCAGATTCCAAATAGAATTAAATTGAACCAATTGAATCTGAAGGCCTCAATGGCAGATATGGAGAAAGCAAAGAACGATATCAAGATGCAGGTGGCTGCCGCGTATGTAGACATCCTTTATGATATAGAGATTGCTAATGTTGCTAAACGACAGATCAGCATCGATTCTATGCAGGTGAAGCGTCTTAGCATCATGCTTGAAAATGCTAAGGCGAGTGAAGCTGAGGTTTCTCAGCAGAAGTCTACATTGGCACAAGACCATCTTACATTCGTACAGGCTGACAACAACTACCGTCTTGCCATTCTGACATTGACTCAGTTGCTGGAGCTTCCTTCACCCGAAGGGTTCAGTATCGTTGTTCCTGAAATCAGTGTAGAACAGACCTTGTTAAGCACTCCTGACGAGGTATATGCGGCTGCTGTGGCAATTAAACCGGAGATACAGGCAGAGCAGTATCGTCTTCAGGGAACTGACAATAGCATCAAGATTGCGAAGAGTTCTCTTTATCCTTCATTGTCATTTTCAGCAAGTCTTGGATCTAATTACTATAAGACTTCTGGATATAACACTGAAAGTTTTTCAAAACAGTTGAAAAATAATTTCAACCAGTATGTTGGTCTGTCATTGAGTGTTCCGATATTCAATCGCTTTGAAACACGTAATAATATTCAGAGTTCCAAAATTGCCCAGCATACTCAGCAACTTCAACTTGATATTACAAAGAAGTCTCTCTTTAAGGAGATTCAGCAAGTGTATTACAGTGCAGTAGCAGCCCGCAGCAAATATGAGAGTAGCAATACGGCGATGAAGAGCAGTGAAGACGCTTTTAAACTGATGTCTGCAAAGTATGAGAACGGAAAGGCTAATATTACCGAATTTAATGAGGCAAAGAACAGCTATCTCAAATCTCAGAGTGACTGCGTACAGGCGAAGTTCGAATATCTTTATCGGACAAAGATGCTAGACTTCTATAAAGGTAGTGAATTGAAATTCTGATATAAATGAAAAAGAGGAGGTTTTTATGCCTCCTCTTTTTCTACCTTATATATTAATAAAAAATGGTGCCATTTCGAGAATCTTATCTACAGTTTTCTCGACACCTATTTTCCCTACATCAATGGTGAAATCATAGTTTCTTGCATCCCACCAGAATTTGTTTGTGTAAGCTTTTGTATATGATTCACGCACGGAATCGATTTCCTTGATGGTATCTTTTGCTTTTTCTTCAGTCATATTCCCAATTCCGGTGATACGTTTGATACGTACATCGTCGGAACTATGAAGAAAAACCTTTAGTGTGTTTGGCGTATCTTTCAGAATGTCGAAAGCACAACGGCCGATGATCACGCACGATTCCATTTCTGCAATTTCTTTTATTATTTTAGCCTGAGCATAGAATAGTTGCCGTGTGGTTGGTTCAATCTGGTCGTATTTGTTTTCAATAGATATATTGTTAGTGGTTGTCGTGCAGAAGTTTACGAAATCATCCCACCAAGATGGTTTCTTTTTTGATAATTTTTCTGCTACACCTTTATCAATTTCGAGCAATTTTGCTGCAAAATGAAGGATTTCCTTATCCACAAATCTCACGTTTAGACGTTTTGCCAATTGCTCACCGATAGCACGGCCTCCGGTTCCGAACTGCCTGTTGATCGTAATTATGAATTTATCTTTTGTTTCCATACTTATAATTATTTTTAAGGTTTCGAAATAACAACAGCAAATAAATATAAAAATATTCAAACGACCAAGGATTTGATTGATTATTTTGTCTAAAATAATTTATTTTTACAGTATTGCTATCTATTTGATACAAACTGAAAAACTAATGATACATTTTTGTCATTCAAATGATAATTTATTGATTACCTTTGTCTCGTGATAAATAAATCTATAAGATGAAGAAAATATTAATAACCTTGCTCGTTTGCCTTTTTACCATATCCGCAGTGCGAGCTTCTCACGAGTCAGTGAGATGGGTAGGAACATGGGCCACGTCACCACAATGGATAACAAAGGATAATATGCCTCCATCTCCCGGATTGTCGAACAACAGTCTGCGACAGGTCGTACGTGTCTCTATTGGTGGCGATAATATCCGTCTTAAATTATCCAACGAGTACGGTAAGACGCCTCTCGTTATCAAGTCTGCTTACATTGCTGTGGCAAAGGGTGGCAGCAGTGTTGATGTCTCTACTGGTCTGTATCTCAAATTCGGAGGAAAGACGAGTGTCACCATTGATGCCGGTAAGGCTTGCTATTCCGATCAAATGAAATTCAGACTTGCATCGCTTCAACAATTGTCCATAACGATTAATTATGGAGAAACACCAACCCTGCTTACGGGTCATCCCGGGTCACGGACCACTTCATATATTATCTCAGGCAGTTCCAAACCGAAGTCTGATTTTTCAAAGGCAGCAACTACCGATCACTGGTATACGATAAGTGCTATTGATGTTCAGGCAGGAGCAAATGCCGGGTGTGTTGCCGTCCTTGGCAATTCTATTACTGACGGTCGTGGCTCTACTACCAATATGCAGGACAGGTGGACCGACCAACTTGCTACTAGGTTGCAGAGTAATGTCTCAACTCGAAACATCGGAGTCCTTAATCTCGGTATCGGAGGTAATTGTGTTCTCAGGGGAGGCCTCGGTGATCCTGCGGTAAATCGTTACAACCGTGATATTATCTCTCAAAACGGTGTAAAATGGGTAATTATCTATGAGGGAGTGAACGACCTTGGCGGATGTAGGGACGGCAAGGCCACGGCCGATGAGCTTATTGCTGCTTATAAACGCATGATAGCTAAGGCCCACTCGCATGGCATGCTTGTTTACGGTGCTACAATAACTCCGTTTAAAAACCATTCTTACTTTAAGGAACAGTCTGAACTTGGACGCTCGATGGTTAATGAGTGGATACGTCACGGAGGCTGGTTTGATAGCGTTATTGATTTCGAAAAATGTATTCGTGATGCAGCCGACACACTGAAGATCAATGATGCCTTACAGTCTGATTACCTTCATCCTAACGCAGAGGGATACAGACGTATGGGAGGCTGTGTTGACTTGAAACTATTCTCTCGCACACGCATGGCATCAGTGGAACCAAAGAATAAGAATTTTCAGGTATACCTTGCTTTCGGCCAGTCGAATATGGAGGGCCAGGGAAAGATTGAGGAACAAGACAGAACCGTCAGTGATCGTTATAAGATGCTGGCTTCTGTGGATTGTCCCGACTTAGGTCGCACTGCAGGTGAATGGTACCCGGCAGTACCTCCTCTCTGTCGCTGTAGTACCGGTTTGTGTCCGGTCGATTATTTCGGTCGTACGCTTGTCGACAGTTTGCCTTCTGATATAAATATAGGTGTAATAAATATAGCTGTTGCAGGATGTAAGATTGAACTCTTTGATAAAAAAGGCTATAAAGCTCTCATCGATTCAGGAGTTCCTGACTGGATGAAGAACATGATCAAAGCGTATGGCGGTAATCCTTATGCCAAACTCATTGAGACAGCCCGCAAGGCACAGCGTGATGGCGTTATCCGTGGCATTCTGTTACATCAGGGCGAGTCGAACACAGGTCAGCAGTCTTGGCCTGCCAAAGTGCGCGCCATCTATTATGATATCCTTAATGACCTGAGTCTTGACCCTGACAGTGTGCCGCTCATAGCAGGTGAGGTGGTGAATGCCGACCAGAAAGGTGCTTGCGCTTCCATGAATCCGATCATTGATTCACTTCCGCAGATGATACCAAACAGTTTCGTTGTCTCATCCTCCGGTTTGTCCTGTAATCAGATGGACCACCTTCATTTTGTCTCAGCAGGATATCGGGAATTCGGACAGCGATACGCTGCCAAGATGCTCGAGTTCTTAAAAAAATAAATTAGGACAAACAAGTTTAAGGATGTTTGTTATTCTTTCGCGTTTTCTTTGAGCAGGTCAGCACGGCTCTTACTCTTTGTCACGAGATATACTCCCATGAACACGAGAATTACTGCCGTTGCCTGTCCCACTCCGAATACACCCAGTCCTGTGATGACACTTACCACGCAGGCCACTATCGGTTGCACGTAATTATACATGCTTACCACTGTCGGTCTGAGCCTCTTCTGTCCGATCATCATGAGGATGTAAGCAAAGAAGGTTCCTCCCACAACGACGAATGCCGTTTCGGCCCATGTCTTCATGCTAATTGAGTCCCATGGCAATGTTGCCACATGATGATATGATAGAGGTATTACGATGATCGCAGCATAAATAAACATCCATTTCTCTATAGTAATTACGTTGTAACGTTGTATGAGATGCTTGAAGATTGCCAGATAGCAAGCAAAAGAGAGTTGGGCCAGAAGGCAGAGAAGGTCACCACGTATGTCGCCCACCTTTGAACTGGCTGCCGACGCACTGCCTATAATAAGCATTAACGCACCGATAGCACCACAGAAGATACCCATCACCTTCTTGCTTGTTATCGGTTCGTGTAGGTATATAGCAGCCAGTATCATTGTGATGATAGGCATCGTGGTAGTGACGATACTGGCGTTGATCGGTGATGTCAGGCTCAGTCCGATGGTGAAGCAGCATTGATTGAATACCAGTCCGAGGAGTGCTGCAAAGAATAATAGCATCATATCATGGGATGCCACCTCTTCATTTTTCGTGAATAGTGATGTAATCCAAAACAGAATTGCTCCACCGATGACTCTGAATGCCACCATGGAAATGCCACTGATGCCGTTATTCATAGCATCTTTACCTATCGGAGACATCAGTCCCCATATTATGCAGGCTGTAAGTATGCTCACGTGAGCTTTAATTATTTTCTTGTCACCCATATCTTCAAGAGTTTTGCTGCAAAGTTAATCTTTTTCTGGTTTATTACAACTATATTATAATAAGAAGATTAACTTTCTTCTTATTAGTGAGGGACTGTGCGAATTGTTGCGTGAGGTCTCTTTGTCTTTGAATTGGGTTATATTCGTTTGGGAAAGTGGAGAAAACACACTTATGTGGAAATAATTACCTAACTTTGTGTTCATTATTTAAATTTAAGTTACCGATGAAACGAATTACATTTACTGAATATGCCCGTGAGTGCATTGTAAAACTAGAAAAGGAAGGCCGTTATTCCACTGCACATTTGTATAATAACGCCTTGCGCTCCTATACAGAGTATCTGAATAAGCCGATTGTTCAGTTCCGTGATTTCAACCGTGATAGATTAAAACACTATGAACTGTGGCTGCTTGGCAGACACAAGCGTTCTAACACCGTGTCAACGTATATGCGGATGCTCCGCAGCATATACAACAAGGGGGTCGATGCAGGTCATGCCGTTTATGTTATTCGCCTGTTTCATGACGTGTATACGGGTGTTGACACTACCCACAAAAAATCATTACCCCGCAATGAACTGCATGCATTGCTGTATAAAGACCCCGGTACCGATCTTCTCCGCACAACCCAGTGCACTGCGCGTCTTCTGTATCAGCTGTGTGGCATGCCTTTTGTAGACCTGGCCCATGTCCGTGACTCAGATATCATTGACGGAGTATTGGTATACCGTCGTATAAAGACAGGAGTGAAGGTGTGTGTTAAGCTTCTACAGTCGGTGGTCGATACGATGTCTCGTTTGCATAATCTTTCGCATGATCATAGAAAGAAGAACAACGACTATGTTTTTGATATTCTGAGTGGTAAGAATCTTTTGAAAAGTCTCTCGGGCTATACCGAGTATCAGTCGGCGTTACGGGGATTCAATTCCCAGCTTAGCCTTCTGGCCCGGAGGCTTGGCATTCGGAGTCGTATCTCTTCCTACACGCTTCGGCACTCATGGGCGACGACAGCGAAGAACACTGGTGCCTCTATTGAGATGATCAGCGAGTTGCTTGGTCATAAGTCTATCCGTACAACCCAGATCTACCTGTCATCATTTAATGTTGTCGAACTGGCAAAGGTTAACAGAAAGGCCTGTTCGTATGCTGAAAATGTAGGATAAAATCAAGAGAATAATATTCCGTTACTTTCAAAGTAACGGTTACTAGCAATTGCTGCAAATATACAACATATTTCAAAACGCTACCTTTTAATTTTTTAAAAATTAACATAAAAACATACTAAAACTTAAAGAACGGACAAAATCCCCTATAGGATGCAGAAATATCTCTACATCCATACCCCAAGGCTCATTCATATTGTTTAACATCTATTCAAATGGTAACAATGTTTATGTCCAGTTTATTCTAACCGTTAGTTATATAAACCATATTATTTTGATGTAATAATAAATCTATTGATACATAAAGCGCTTATAATGAATGTTATAACCCATTATTCCGTTACTTTGAAAGTAACAGAATGGAATCTTGAATATTAAGCTCGTGTCATAACCACAAGAAGAAATAATAGAATAAAAACGTGAGTTGTGATTCTAAGCCATTTACTTTGTAAGTATGATTAAGGCAATATTGAAATTGTATAAAACAGGCATAATTATGGAGAAATGTTTCTTGGTGGATTATCATGCAAAAAATATTGATAATCAGGTACTTTGTGTAGTTAATGATGTGTATATAGCCGAACTGATAGAGATAACAGTCCGTTATGTAGTCGACAGATTAAAAATTTGTTATGGACAGTGTTATAATAAAATTAATGTGACGCTTACAAACAATAATAGTAATCTGAATCTAAATTTTAATTATATAACAGCCTCTAATAAAAATGTTATTGAGGAGGGTGATACAGAGAATCAAGTAAAGTTATTTTTCAACAATTATTATGATGAGATTTCTTATAAATATTCCAATGGCGAGAATTCCCTTATCTTCCATCTTAATATAGAAAAGCAAAATCAATATAGAAACATTACCAGTCCTTTAAACAGAAAGATATATGAATAACGGATTCTGGTTTAGTAAAATAAAAAAGAGTTTGGAGATGTTTCTATTAGATTTGTTTAAGCATAATTACAAAGTGTATCATCAAGATGCTAACAAAAAAATACTATTATACAACGGGTCATATTGTCACGGTAATGCAACTTATGAATATATAGATTCTAAAGATTTCAGAATTTTCAATGGAATATTCACCTATAAAAATTCTTTCAAGACTCTAAATAAAAACAAAGGAGAGGAAGTTGTGATAGGTAATTATTCCAACAATAAGAAAATCGGTCTTTGGAAATACAGATGTAGTGAAAATAATATTAAAAAGAAATTGAAAGTTGAATACACCCGTGGCATTCAATCAGGAGTTTATGACTACTGCAGAAAAGGTGATTATTACGGCTTTCATAACCATTATCACGATACGTCTATTCATCTCTCTATGAATAATGGACATCCTATCGGTATGATAAAAGCATTTATTGATAATAGCATTGTTGCTGGAGAATGTGATTCCCATGGTGACCCTAACGGTACATGGTGTATGAATATTGAAAACGAGGCCAGACAATATTATGAAGTTTGGAATCACGGATTACTAGTTGACTATTATTATATAGATATGACAACAGGCAACAGATATAATGAAAAAATAGACATTCTTATTAAATTAAATTTTTTTATCAAATATGAGTGTTATCCTATTGAACGTATCATCAAGAAAGGAAGTGTCAGATGGCATGGGGATATTATTGCAAGAACAGATAAAAAGATATGATAAGATGAAGCTCTTTCATTATTTATCTATGATATTTATGTACCTGAGTGTAATTGCTGTATGCTCATTAATTTTATGTTTTGCATCATAACAGTGAATAATCAAAAATACCATGAGTTTGGTATTGTTCATGACAGAGAATCTCTGTACCTTTGTAGAAAAGTCAAATATAACGCTTATGACAAGGAAACAAGATAAATTCCGTGGTTTTGATATAACCACAAGAGCAATTCATACAGGTACGGACTATGATCAGGAGACGGGTGCTGTTCGCAGACCGTTGCACATGGCAAATAGCTTTCGTCTGCCCGACGACCTGAGTAACGTAAACTATTCTTCCACCGATCTGTTGATGTATGCACGCAACGGTAATCCTAACCAGCACTGGTTAGAAGAGAAGATTGCCTCCCTGCATGGTGCAGACGATGCCATTGTGCTGGCAAGTGGCGTTGGAGCGCTTCATGCGCTCTTCTGGACATTACTGAATACCGGCGATCATGTTGTTTATCCTCAGGTTAGTTATATGGCTGTCTACAGAATGTTCCACGAATTGTTCAACCGCAAGTTTGGAGTTCAAACGGATATGGTCGACATGACCAATCTTGATGCCGTAAAGCAGGCAATCAGGTCCGGCACACGCCTCGTACATATCGAGACCCCCGACAATCCCACGTGTGGTGTTACCGACATCGCAGCCATTGCGGAGATTGCCCATCAGAATGGAGCCTTACTTTCCGTCGACAATACGTTCGCATCCCCACTGAATCAAAATCCGCTGGACCTTGGTGCCGACTTCGTGGTGGAATCTCTGACAAAGTTTATCAACGGACATGGTGATGCTCAGGGAGGTGCTATTTTATCCAACGACCTCGGGGCAATGGACCGCATACGTTATGAGGCACAGGTAAACGTCGGTGCGGTCATCAGTCCGTTCAATGCGTGGCAGATCTTTCGTGGCTCCGTCACCTTTCCCTTACGGATGGATCGTATCAACAAGTCCTCGCTGGCTATTGCCCAATGGCTGGAGCAGAGAGAAAATGTCACCTTCGTGTCGTATCCCGGGCTGAAGAGCAATCCCGGCTATGAAATCGCCAGAAAGCAAATGAAGAAAGGTTTCGGAGGAGTGATCTCATTCGGAGTTAATGCCGACGACAAGCGTGTGGAGCGTTTCTGTGCTGCTCTCAAAGTCGTAACCTTTGCCGTTTCGCTTGGTCATGACGAGAGTCTCATCTTTCCCCAGCCGAGCTATGATGAGCGCATCAACCTATATCCCGAGAAGTTCCGCCGTGGCTTCATCCGCTTCAGCGTGGGACTCGAAGATCCCGATGACATCATCCTCGATCTCGATCAGGCATTGAAGAGCGTTGGAATTTAGAAAGTACATGCTCTTGCTTTTTGTTACCGTGCAAGGCCTTATTGGGCAACAACTTGTTGCCTAATCAGGCTAATAAATATTTTACCATACAAGGACATAGGCAAAGCCTTTTCTTTCCTTCTACTTACACAACCTAGTGCTCGTGATTTTTCAATTTTGATATACGTCTTTTTATTCTTGTATTTTAGTTACTTTGAATCCTTTCTCTTTTTCTTCTTTGTATGATGAGATGTAATGTCTCTCTTTTAAGATTTTGAGTAAAGATTCTATACCGTACTTGTTGGCAACTAAAAAATCATTACCTTCCCCTGTTAAGAAAGAATAGGGCTCCGGTAATGTGTTTAGCAGCTTTGAAATGTCCTCTTGAGTAAGGTTTTCATTCTTTGCTATATCGTAACTTATCGTCGTAATTTTATTTTTTACGTCTGTTGCATTCTTCAATATTGCAAGATTCAAGTCAAAGTCCAATTCTATTTCTTTTCTGGTTAATAATGCTAATGTCTCATTTGCCAGTTCCTGAGAACCTTCAAAAAAGTCAATCGTTAATTGTTTTACTATCTCTGATTTTTCAGAATCATTCAGTTCCTTAGAGGATAATAATTTTGTCGCAAGTCCTGCCGAATACTCGATAGACGTATAGTCTTTAACAAATTCTTCTTTGTTCTGTAAGAAATACTTTGATTGAATATCTTCATCAAAAGATGTTTGTAGCATCTTCGTATTTCCAGCAGTGTATCTTATCATATTGTAAGAAATGAGTAGGGCCATTCGCTTTGGTTCTAATTCGGACAAATCTGTTCCAGCAATTCCCCATCGCGTAAACTTCTGAAGGATGTATTGGTAAGTGTCGAGAGATAGTACATTTGTTCTTATCAATTTTGTAAGTAACTCACGTTCTTTATCTTCTTCTACCATTCCCAATTTTACGAGTTCCTCTTTGTAATGGCTGATGTATGATGACAAATCGTTCGTTACTGTATTTCCCATCAGCATCATATAATCAAATACTTCTTCCCATGATGGAGTAATTAAGTAAAGTTGAATAGCTAAAGTCTTGTCCTTTTCCTCTGTAAGCTGTGCTTGAGAGATGGTTCTTTTTTGTCCTGATAGATATTTTATCTTTTCTTCTTCTGATAATGTGTCAGTTTTCAAGATATAAACAAGAGCCTTTTCTTTTTCCTTTTTAGAAGATGGTTCTTTGAAGATGTCCTTAATTCCGCAGACAGTTTACTTGCATAGTTCAAATCAATGTTGAGAATTTATTTTAGCCTGTTTTAAGCGACAAATCGATTTTTTGACACCACCTCATCCTTAATCGTTCATTATCAAGTACAGAATCCCCCACCCAAATGAATGGGAACAATATAAAACCCTCAAAATTTCAATACTACTCTAAAAATATGTCTGAGTAGTATTTCTTCATAGTATAAATGTTCAATACGTACTGCCGGCCCGTCTTTATCCACTTTGCAGGAACACATACAAAGTGGAGCATAAAACGTTTCAGCCGACTTGTCTTATTCAATGGTTTGATTTTTTCACACAATACTTCCAATAAGTAAAGATAGAAGTTCTTCAGCATAGCCGTGACAATCATAAACACAGTATTCTCAGCAAGAAAAGAGAAAGGAAGGTGTGCCCATCCGAAATCATTATTTTGGATATCGAAGTTCTTTTCACTTTCACCACGCTTGTTATAGAATACGATTATATCTGTTTCTGAAGACTTCCAGTCGTTGGTGATAATACAACGATAGACGTAGACTGTTCCAAATATATCTTCTACAATAGTGCCGTCGCTATCCTTCTTTGGCGTGCGTTGAACGACAAGTCTGTAGCTCTTTCCTTCAATGAAATCAGAAGCAACCATAGACATGAGCTCGCACCTTTCATTTCCAATCTCTGCGTTTGCCCAGGACTCATGATTGCGGAAATCTTCATATCTGTCGCTGCAGTTGCTCGCACGAATATAGAACAGCTCACAGTATTCCTCAACGGTTTGAATGATTTCTTTAGAGTACGATCCGCAGTCTGCACGGAATCTGTTGATGGTAACTCCGAGTATTTCAACCAAACGTGACATGATTCTTCGGAGTGTGTCTGCCTGATGGAACTTTACGTTGGTATTGCCATCGCGGTTCTCGCCTCCAACAAAGATTCCACCTACTGTTGCCCATCCGGGGAAATAGCCATAATCCCCCTTGTATGAGTATTTGGAATCATACTTGTGGGCAGGAATGAACTGATGGTCAAAATCAAGGTCGATGCTATTCCCAACTTTTATCAATCCCAGTTTCTTAATCATTTCAAGAAGAAGGCTGTTAAGCTTTTCTGCTGTATTGAATTTGTATGTAGCTCCAGATTGCTCGCATTTGCAAATTTCATTCTTTATAGCCAATTCTTTCAATCCACGCCCCACAGTGTCAGCGCTAGGGATATCGGTATTTGGGCGTTTGGAAAACTGAGGCAACAGAGTATTGATGTCTTCAAGGCAATTGCTACCGCACAAATAGCTGTAAAACACAGTCGAAATGATGTCGCTATACGGGTAAGCCTTACCATTCAATCCTCTTGTGCCGAGGCTAGAATCTATTAGTTTTTCCAGTCCGAGACGAGAAAAAATGTCCATTACATGAAATATTCCACCAAAAGAGGTGATGTTTTCAGATTTTATTGCTACTTTTGCCATGTCAGAACGATTTTGTATATTAGGGTTTCGTAGCACTAAGGTAGGTGATTTTTCTGACATAGCCAAGTGTTTGTAGACTTTTGTTTATCAGGCACTTGCGCTTTTTATTAATAATAACGCTGCGGAATTAAGGAATAATACAAACTGAGGTACAACAAATGAAAGAAACAATAGATACATCTAAACAAGATTCGCAAAAAATAATAAAGGAAATGCAAGCAATACAGTATTTTAACGAGGCCTTGAAATCTTCTGATTTTGATCAACAAATACAACTATACAACAAGGCTATTGAATTAAATCCAGATCTTGATGAAGCATACAACAACAGAGCTAATACGAAATCCAAATTAGGTCAATATGAATCAGCCATTGAAGATTACAATATGGCCATTAAATTGAATTCGGAAGATGCAGAAACATACTTCAATAGAGCTAAAACGAGATCCGAATTAAGTCAAAAGGAGCAGGCCGTTGAAGATTACAACAAGGCCATTGAATTGAATCCGAAATTCACAAAAGCATATAACAACAGAGCTACTATAAAAATCGAGTTAGGTCAAAATGAATCAGCCATTGAAGATTACAATATGGTTATTAAATTGAATCCAGAAGACGCAGAAGCATACTTCAATAGAGCTAATACGAAATCCGAATTAGGCCAAAATGAACAGGCCGTTGAAGATTATAATATGGTTATTAAATTGAATCCGGAAGACGCAGATGCATATAACAATAGAGCGTATGATCTGTCACTTTTAGGTCAAAATGAATCAGCCATTGAAGATTATAATATAGCTATTAAATTGAATCCGGAAGATGCGGAAGCATACTACAACCGAGCTAACACGAAATCCGAATTAGGTCAAAAAGAACAGGCCATTGAAGATTACAACAAGGCTATTGATTTGAATCCGGAATACGCAAAAGCATACTATAACCGAGCTATTATAAAATCCGAATTAGGTCAAAATGAATCAGCCATAGAAGATTACAATAAGGCCATTGAATTAAATCCGGAAGACGCAGGAGGATACTACAACCGAGCTGCCACTAAATCCGAATTAGGTCAAAATGAATCAGCCATTGAAGATTACAATACGGCTATTAAATTGGATCCGGAAGACGCAGGAGCATACTACAACCGAGCTTACACGAAATCCGAATTAGGTCAAAGTGAATCATCCATTGAAGATTATGATAAGGCTATTGAATTGAATCCGGAATACGCAGGAGCATACTACAACCGAGCTTACATGAAATCCGAATTAGGTCAAAATGAATCAGCCATAGAAGATTACAACAAGGCTATTGAATTGAATCCGAAAGACGCAGGAGCATATTACAACCGAGCTATTATAAAATCGGAATTAGGCCAAAATGAATCAGCCATTGAAGATTTTGATAAGGCGATAGGTTTAGATCCGAATTTTGCTGAAGCCTATTATAATAGAGGAACTGTAAAATCTAATTTAGGTTTAAACGAATCGGCAGAAGAAGATCATAAAAAGGGAATAGAACTAGGGTTTATCGTATAAGATCATCGTGGATTGTTATTTTATTAGTTTGATGGAATTCTCTAGCTCATCGACCAATAAATCCACCATTGTGCAGGGCTTGTGTTCTTTATAATCATTATCACCTTGAAATAATGAACGTAAGCGGGCTGCACATTGTTTGGCAAAATCTTCGCTTCCCTGTGTATTTAATATTTTATACACAGAGACATCGTTCTTCTTATATTTGTAATCTTCAAATTCGGGATGCTTCCGTATCTCGTTTTGCAATTTTACAATGTAATCGTGACGGCTAATGCCTGTATCCAGATATTGAAAATGTAAGAAATACCAAAGCTCAAAAGCTTCATTTGTCCATGCACAGTTGAAGGAATGGGTTTCTGCCAGTTTTATTGCTTCGTTAAAGTCCTTGAAGTCGTCCTTATCAAACACCACCCAAATGCGGTCAAATGGAAGCTGGCGTTTCCGTTCTAACTCTTCTTTAATCTGAAGGGTTCGTCTAACAAGAGCACAAGTAGATTTTCCCTCACCAACGATCTTTTCATCCCTAACTTCCGAATATAGGTCTTTTACTAAGGCTTGAAAGTAATTAGGTTCAGTTCGCTCACCCTCACAGACTATTAAGAAACGTACAATTTTAGAACGAGTGTTCTCTTTGCGCTTCTTGGCTGCCTTTGCCTCACGTTTTTCACGTTTAAGTTCCTCTATCTTATGTTTTGGCAATAATCCCATAGTAAGAATCCTTTAGTTTAAGAATGGAATGGCTCCATAACGTCCATTGATATAATCTTTCTGCACGCTTCGGTCATTACGAATCTTCGTTCCACTCTCATCTTTGAACTCAACCAAAGAATAAAGATCGGACGATTCTGTTTTATCTTTCTCGGTAAACCAAATCTGATCACGACGCAAATATAATAAATTAAGCAAGTTGGTGTCATGAGTAGCAAAAATCAATTGAGCCCCATGACTATTAGTCTGGGGATCCATAAACAGCTGTAAAATGCTACGTGTAAGAATGGGATGCAACTTGGCATCAAGTTCGTCAATAATCAATAGCTTCCCAAATTTAAGGGTGTCGAAAATTGGACCGGACATCTCAATTATTTTCTTGGTTCCTTCCGATTCCATATCATCCTTATCGAAAGCAGCATCACCATTCACTTCACCATTTTCATCATAGATATTATGTGTGGTCTTGGTTTCCACCATTTTTTTACCTTTCAATTCTTCCATCAGCTTTAATCTCAAAGTATCCGGAATTTGCATTTTGCCTGACAATAAATCATCAGAGAAAGGCTTTTCTGTAACCAGTAATTCATTAAATCCGAGTTGGGCATGATGGAAAAAATCCAAAGCCTGTTTACAGCCCTCTAAATGGTCACTAAACATCTTTAAAGTAAAGCCTTCATATCCTTGACTATCCATACCTGAAAGGTAATTGCAATTATTGAACCAGTCTAGAATTCGCATTGATTTTGCACCATTAAGTTGGGCAACCAAGGATACAAATAATCGGTTGGAAGGTGTTGAATTCTCTTTACCCGATCCTTCAGGGAAGCGGCTCTTTGAGACTTCAAACTCATCGTCCACTCTGAGGAACAGGTTGAATTCACGTTGCCCAGCACACTTCTCATACAACCATTCCTTGCTAATATGGGTCTTATCATGATCAAATCCATATCGATATTTAACATCATCCTGCAAGAACTGAATTTCAAAAGAGGTGGGTCTGTTGGCTGAAACCAAATCCAGTTTGAATGGTTGGAAATTAAGCTCATCTTTTGGATTCAGTTTTACACTACCCAGTAGAACACTTCTCATTGTCATCAATGCCATCAGTACATTACTCTTTCCGCTAGAATTCGCCCCGTACATCACCGCAGTTGGCAACAAATGATATGAATCCTTTTGGATTACAGATTCTTTCAATTCTTTGATTGAACCAGCTTCCATACTAAGTGTCTTTTCATCTCTAAACGAGCGAAAGTTCTGAAATGTGAAGTTTACTAACATGGTTTCTATATATTTTATTGGTACAAAGATATGCAGAAAAAACCACAATAAGTCATATTTATGAGAATATTTCTCGTTATTTAACCTGTTAGATGGTTTTAAACCTCTCTATGTATCTAGAAAAGTTTTTTTGTGTGTGTAGAAGAATTACCTGTCATTGTAATCATTTCTTTTAAGAAGACGGAATATGTAAGATGCGGATATGAGAAACCATCCGTAGGCGATATACCATCGTAGAAACTTTTCGACCCATCAGTAAAAGTCCATGAATAATCGCTACGCTCTATCCACCGATTTTATCGCATGACCCAGAATTAATCAAAAATACCTGTTTGGGCAAAATTAATTACTCTGTTTGGCTTTTGTCGGATTAAGACATTTGTTTGAGACGCATAGTTTTAATGCGTTTGTAATGTTTATCACCTATTTCATGAGATTATTGCATTTATTTTCATGAAACCTTACTGACCGCCGCAAGGATCTGTATAAGGATCTGGAATTCGTGAGGGTGAAGGGGTATAAAAAAACTACAAAAGTTGGTAGATGTTTGTTTATTTCAATAAATAAATGTACTTTTGTTGTCAATTAAATAGAAACAATATGAAAAAAAGAACATTCATCTTATTTTTACTTCTGTCGCAAATGGTTCTCAGTATCTCTGCTCAGGATGCTGACTCTCTTTATTCCAAGAGCTTTCTCGCGCCAGGGACAGAAGCTCCCGACTTTACACTCATGACTCCAACTGGACAAAGTTTCAAACTCAGCAGCCAGAGAGGGCGTTATGTAGTGATTGACTTCTGGGCTTCATGGTGTGGCGATTGCCGTAAAATAAAACCTAGAATAGATCTACTTTCAGATTCTTATGATATAAATTCTGTCGTCTTTGTCGGTGTATCGTATGATACAGACAAGGAGGTATGGAAGAATTACCTGCAGAACGATAATAACGACTTTATTATACACGTGAGTGAACTGAAAAAATGGAAAGAAACTGAAACTTCGAAACAATACGGTATCAAATGGATACCGACAATGTATCTGATTGATCCCGCAGGGAAAGTGGTCATGGCGACAACTGATGTGGAGAAGTTGGCTAACGCACTAAAAAATATCGATAGGAGCAAGATAACGAGCGATAAACAGAACCGTGAAAAAATACTCGACCTTGTGGGTGCCACATCTCCTATTTATAAAGGAGGAAATGACGCATTGATAGATTTCCTCTCTTCGTGTCTGAAATATCCAAAGCTTTGTGAGCAAAATAATGCTACGGGAACTGTGTTCGTTCAGTTTATTATCGAAGAAACTGGTGTGGTGGACAGTGTTTGTGCTGTAAAAAGTGTGGTGAAGATGAATTCGAAGCCTCATAGTATGAAACTCGCAGATGGAGGACAGTATGCGAGTGAACAAGAGTGCAAGACTTTATTCGAAGCCGAGGCTGTCAGAGTAATAAGACGCATGAAGAAATGGAGCCCCGCTTCCCGGTACGGCCATCCTTTAAAAATGAAAACCATGTTTCCTGTTAGATTTAATTTGCAATAAGATAGAGTGTATCTAGGTTAATATTATAATTGATCATATAGAATGAAAAATTTACTATCTTTAGTTTTTTTGTCTGATTGCAGCCATAGTTACATCAAGGTATTTGGCCTTGAAGATCAAATTCGGCAATTAATATAATTATTCGCCGAAAAAAAACGGGGAATAGATTGCTTATTCACCGAAAAGTTGTATTTTTGCAAAAAACATAGGTATGTATTTACACGAAAGAAAAAATTGGTGGAGATTTCAATACGACAATGAGAAGATTTTGAATCTTCTTGGAGAGGTTCGATCTAAACAAGGTCTAATGCTTGGTCGTATGTCCTCTCTTGGATTTGACTTTCAAGATGAAGCTATGTTAACCACCATGTCATTAGAACTTGTACGCTCTTCGGAGATAGAGGGCGAAAATTTGAATCTCTCTGAGGTGCGTTCATCAATTGCACGTCATTTGGGTATTAACTCAGCGGGGCTGGTTCCTTCTTCCCGTTATGTCGAAGGAGTTGTTGAAATGCTTCTTGATGCCACACAAAATTATCAGAAGCCACTATCGGATGAAAGGCTGTTCGGTTGGCATCATGTTCTTTTTCCAACAGGAAGAAGTGGCTTATATGAAATAGAAGTTGGTAAATATCGAACCGGTGAGATGCAGGTAATATCAGGAGCTATGGGTAAAGAACGAGTGTATTATCAAGCTCCAAAACCAGAACGACTGGCAGAAGAAATGGCTGTTTTTATGAAGTGGTTTAATGAAAAGACTGAACTTGATGCCGTCATTAAAGCTGCGATAGCCCATCTTTGGTTTGTTTCTATCCACCCGTTTGACGATGGTAATGGAAGAATAACCAGGGCCATAACTGATATGCTATTGGCCCGTTCGGAAAATTGCAGTCGTCGTTTTTACAGTATGTCTACTGAAATAAAACTGATGCAGAAAGAGTATTACGAAATTCTTGAACGCACTCAAAGGGGTGACGGTGATATCACAGAGTGGCTATTGTGGTTTTTGAGATGTTTTGAGAAAGCTCTGGCCTCTACAGAATCGACCCTCTCGTCTGTTCTCGAAAAAAGTAAATTCTGGGAACGAAACAAGGACGTTCAATTTAATGAAAGACAACGAAAAATCGTCAATATGTTATTTGGAGATTTCTTTGGAAAGCTTACATCTGGTAAGTGGGCTAAAATCGCTAAGTGTTCTAATGATACAGCCCTAAATGATCTAAAGGATTTAGTGGCAAAAGGTATTCTGGTCAAGAATGAAGAGGGTGGTCGAAGCACCAACTATTCACTTGTTATATAGTCTATTGAGCAAATTCTTCTCATGAATACAGGCTTCGTCATGGCATAGCTTAAGCAAGCTTAGCTCTGTCCAAAGTAAATGATGCCATGGGCATGATCTGGGTGATCAGATTTATTGCTTTGTATTACGGCTTGTTGAGTATCCACGGCACTGACCGCCGCAAGAATCTGTATAAGGATCTGGAATTCGGGAGAGTGAAAGGGAGAGGGTAACTGTGATAGAAATGAAATATTATATTTTTTCTTAAAAATAAGACAATATTGAATTTCTTTTATTATCTTTGCGATGACGTGTAATCATCGTATGCACAACTTCTATTCAATATTCGGCAAATATCAAAATAGAGATTTCATATCAACTCAATCTGACAAATATACTTTTC